>JAABUK010000267.1_pt1 | contig 118005 bp, 46 predicted proteins | sample 5559141 | NCBI WGS metagenome assembly JAABUK01 (sample SAMN10711869, study PRJNA513367) | rock metagenome | isolation source: Antarctica rocks | place: Antarctica: Victoria Land, Pudding Butte nord | collected 2016-01-03 | reverse complement strand
ATAGATACGCGCATACATGGCCACTGCTGCTGCCATAGATACGCGCATACATGGCCACTGCTGCTGCCATAGATACGCGCATACATGGCCACTGCTGCTGCCATAGATATGCGCATACATGGCCACTACTGCTGCCATAGATATGCGCATACATGGCCACTACTGCTGCCATAGATATGCGCATACATGGCCATTACTGCTGCCATAGATATGCGCATACATGGCCCATAGATATGCGCATATATGGCCATTCTTGCCCCCATAGATGCGCGCATACCCCCATTTATGGCCTATACATACGCGTATATATGATGTTCCATGATCGCCCCTATCGACGGCAGCGACCCCCTAGAACCACCCCCAACGCCAGTAACTTTTGATTCCCGGATTCAATCGATTCGCGCGAAATCTACGCGGGGGTGGCGCCTGGGCTGCGCGATACTGGATATATGGCGACGTTCTACTAGGTACAGCTATAGGATGCGCCGGTGATAGGACCTTGGCCATAAGTAGGAGCCTTGGCCATGAATGGAATGGGGCCATGGCCATGAATGGAATAGGGCTATGGCCATAAATGGAATACGCCATGGCCATGAATGGAATGCGCCATGGCCATAAGTGGAATGCGCCATGGCCATAAATGGAATGCGCCATAGCCATGAATGGAATGCGCCATGGCCATGAATGGAATAGGGCCATAGCTATAAATGGGGCCATGTATAGGGGCCATATTAATGGCGTATTCTAAATTTAAATATTCTCACGAGCCAAAAATATTCTTAAGAGCGCGTTAGATTCTTAAAGGCGTTTATATCGCTTTAAAATTAAGATATAATATTACCCCGCTTAAACTAGCTTAACCGGCTTACGAGCGCTTATAGCGCTTAAAGCCTACCCTATACTTTTATAGATATTATAATATAAAATAAAATACTATATTTATACCCTTAACTTTAATTATCGACTATTTAATAGTTTAATTAATACGCGTTATAATAATATATATTTTACCCGTTAATTACTTTAGTTAGTAGTAAGATAGTGTTATAAAATTCTAAATTATTTTTAATAACGAACTATTATAAAATTAAATTAATCTACGCTCCCGAGTTAATTAAAGTAATAAACTATTTAACTTTATTTTAAAGAGTAATCTAACCCTTAAAAAGAATAAAAGGGTATATTTCTATTAATCGTTTTTCTTACCCTTCTTCCAAGGTGTAAATTATTTTTACCGATATCGCGCCGACGTATATAACTAGTTTATTTATATCGGGATATTTAGACTTAATATAGCCTTCCGTTTTATAGTAATAATAGATAATCTTATTATATAAAGAATTAGTAGTATTAATTTTATACTTATTACTCTTCTCCTTTAAATACGTTTATTTAATATTATCGCCGGTATTAGATTTAATAATTCGGTCTACTATAAATTTTCTTTATTAAAGTTCTTTAACTAAAAACTCGAATTAGAATTAAAGCCGCTTATTAACTATATACGTTTTAAATTCTTTTTTTATATAATAACCTAGGTAAGAATTTCTTCCCTTTAAATAAATATATTATTACGTCGGTAAAACGAAAAGTGGCTCGATCGTGGCTTAGAGCGCTCGACGGGCGCCCCGGGAGCCTTAAACGCGATACCTATCTACCGACTCGAGGTACGCCCGAGGTATACAGCTAAGGGGCCTAGGGCTACTCGGGCGTATACCGAGTAAACCTAAAACGGCCATTAATAGGCGTTAAATTAGGGGTACGCCATTAACTTTAACCCCCGTCTATGGCCCCTGTTCATAGTTATAGCCCTATTCCATTTATGGCCATGGCCTCATTCCATTTATAGTTATGGCGTATTCTATTCATGGCTATAGTCCTGTCGCTATCGTACCTCTATAATTATCACTGTCGTACCCCTAAACCCCTGGCGTATGCCTTAGCGTATGGCCTACGTATACCCCCGCGAGGATTTCGCCTGAATCGATCGATTCCGGGTATTAAAATTTACTGGCGTTAAGGGTCGTTCCGGGGGGTCGCTACCGTCGATAGAGGCGATTATAGAATATTAAGATTTTTAAAAATTTTAGGTAGTAAATTATATGATTTTCTAAGGTTAGGGCCCCTAAAGCTCCGGGTTTAAATTACGCTCGTAGGGAGCCCGACGCTTATTTTATAACGGCCTCGGGCGCCCGTCGAGCGCCCGTCGAGCGATTTAACGCTCGAAGGGTACTCGGCGGGCGCTCGACGGGCGCTCGGGGCCGCTCGGGTACCTCGAGCCTACCTTAGGCGCCCGAGGTAACTTACCTAGTAGCCCCGAGCCGCTAGAGCCGGTTTTCGATTTGCCGACGTAATACTAAGGATCTTATTTTTAAATTTAGATTTAAATTTAGTTAAAAAGAAATTTACCCTATACTTTTTTAAAAACGGGGGTAATTAGGTTTTTATTTCCTTAAGGTAGGCCTTAAATAACGATACCTTTTAATAAAACTATTATTTAATTTCCTCCTACTTCTCGTAGGCGAGGAGATAACGATTAATTAAATTTATTATTAAATTAAAAAGAAACTTCTTAAAAAAGCTAAATATAATACTAGTTAAATTATATAAATCGTAGTATTTATATTACTACGTTAAAGGGTTACCCTCTAACGAGTTTATATAATATATAATCCTTAAATAATCGGTAGTAAAATACTTAGGACTAATTAAAAATTTAATATTTACATCGCGGAACTAGTATAAATATTTATTTTCGCTCGCACTTTTATAAAAACGTATTTTATTAAAGCGTAGTATTTTCGCCCTAATAAGGACATCCCTATTAAATATAATTAAACTTATTATTATTTTACTAGTAGATATAATAATTAAAGGACCTCTATTATAAATAATAAATTCCGCTAGCGCTCCGCTAGCGGGCGTAGAAATAATAGGATTATATAACTCTTAATTTTAAATTTATAATACCTTTAACTTTTATTATTATTTAAGGCGATGATTTTCTTCTTTAATAACTTTAAACTATATATCTAAAGTCTCTTCGGGGGTAATAATACCTTTAAATTCATTATTATCCTTATAGCGGGGGTCGTTAAAGGGGGGTTAGTCGATATTATTATTATTAAATTCTTCTAGACGTCCCGAGGTTAAACCCGATATTATAATAATAATAGGCCTTTTCTTTAAAAAGATTTAAAAAATTTGAATTATAATACTTAAGGCCGCTAGCGTAGAGCTAGCGGTTTAGTAATAATATAAAAGACGTAAAGTAGTTACGGGGTTTATTATTAGGTAGTTTTTAAATCCTAGATTTAATAATAGAACTAATCTCTAAGGATTCTAATAAAACGGGGGAACGCTAACTCGATATAAAATTATTAAAAGTTAGAACCCCGCGATACTAAGGCTAGAACCTCGTATCGATAAATAATAATATTATAAAGGTAGCGGAGCGAAGGTGTATATAACGTACTAATACTTTATAACGGGACGTAGGCGTATATAATATACTACTACTTTATATTAATAAACGAGAGGCTTTTTAGGAATAATTTATCCGTTATATTTCCCGTTACCTACGAATATTAATTATAGAGGATAATCTATTTTATTTTATAACGAGATTATTTATTTTAAAAATAATAACTTTTATAATTAAAGTATTAAAACTTAATCGCGGGATTTGATTATCTAGGTTCTAATATAATTTAGAGTTTTAAGAAAGGAAAAGAGCTTTAAAGGTAAAATTTAATACTATATATTAATACCCACTATCCGTAATATAAAAGAAACTATATATCGAATATTTTTTAAAGATACTGGCCGTTTATATATATTAACGCCGGTAGGAGGGGGGTAAAGAACCGATAATTATTAAAATTATAAATAGGAGAGAAATTAATCCTATTTAGGTCGATTTATATTTTATTTATTTTTATCCGTCTTTATAATACTAGAAACTAAATAAGAAAAATTTAAAAGACTTAAAGAACCTAATTATAAACCGCGTAATATATAAAATTAATTAATAGAGTTAAGGAGAGTAGAGACGTAATTATATTTTAATATAAAAAGTATAATTATAGTTTTATATAATTTCCCTTTATAGTTAAAGTCCTATTTAACTTCGGTTTCTTTTAATAATATCGGATATAAATCGTTAGAACGTTAAAGGTAAACTATTCTAATATAATTATATCTTTATCGATTTTCTAAAGATCTATAATAAAGGCTCTCCGTATAAGACCTATAATATAATAAAGATAGAATTATAACCGGTAGATTTAACTATTAAACGGAGAATACTCGGGGGGCGTTAAATTATCCCTATAATAAAGATTACAAAGAGTATATATATTATACCGGCGTATATAAATAAGATTATAAAAAAAAATAACGTATTTTATATTAATAACTATACCGATTAGGACTTATATAATTTAATCTATAACGAGGACTTTTTAATATAAGAGATATAAGTAAATAATTAAACCTACTATAATTATATTAGGCGAAGGTAGATTATATAATTAATATAATATTTAAATTTATAATATACTACCTAACCTATAGACTGCGCGCGAATAATTAAAATAATAAATATTATAGGATAAACTACGGGGGTAAATTATAGTATATTCGATTATAAATAATAAGAAATCGTTCTACTATAAGATATAAGTTAATTACTCTTATATTAATTAGGGCTAGGGCTCGGTCTTTTTCTTATTACCCGATTTTACCGCCGGAATAAATAAATAATAAAGTAATACCTCGATATTAATAAATATACGGAAGATTATTAAATATAATATTCATAGTAGCTAAGGACGGGCTAATTAAGAATAAATTTAAAAGACTTTAATAATATAATATAATCGGCGAAGATTATAAAAGCGAAGCTAGGTATCGATAAGGCCGTATATTCACTAATCTTTATATAACTATAAAAATAATTAGAGGTTATAGGTCTCCTAGGTTAAAAACTAAATATAATAAATATAAAGAACTATCTACGACTTATTTTCGCCGGTATTTATTCTTTAGATAATAGAAGAACCGGTACCTACTCTTCCTCGCTTAAAGAAATAATTATAATAAAAAGAGGCGGGTAAAGATTAAATAATATTATATAAATACCTAAGAAGATTAAGGACTCTCGAGCGCCGAGTTATTAAAAGAATTAAATAATAGGCCGAACTCTACCTATATAAATAAAAATATTAATCGGATTAACTTTATCCGCTATATAATATTATATATTAAAAACGGTATAAACTAGAGTATAATTTATACGGCTTAAGATATTTAGAAGAGCGGTATATATATAAAGCTAACGAGTATAAATAACCTCGACTTTAGAAAGTTTATATCCTTAATTAAGACCGACTTAAATTATAATAATAAAAAAGACGCGATTATCTACGCCCGCCTTAATTTATTAAATATAATTATCTCTAACGAACGGGAATAAAGAGTAGCGCTAGTAGAAATATATACCTAAAGTATTAAGCGTTTTTCTTTTAATATCCGAGAGCTATTAATCGAGTATTATATAGTATATATAGTAATAAACCCTCTTTAAAGGACCGAGATCTTTAACCGAAACTCGAGTAACTTAGGCGGCGAGACTCTCGATATATAACTAAAACGAAAGTATTAAGTTTAAGTAGGAAAAAGGGTATTAATTATAATAATAAATCTAATAGTTAAGGATAACCGGCTTCTTTAATATAAACCTCGAGAATTAATATTTATAACGTTTAATGAATATTAATTATATTCGATAAATTAGGATTAGACCCCTAAGGTCTAATCCTATTAAATTTAATTTCCTAAAAATAGATAATTTCCCTCTTTTCCCCCGACCGCGTGAATTCCATTTTTATTAATAATTATTACTTTTTAATACTCTTCTTCCGCTTTATTTAATCCGATTAAAGTAATATATAAATTCGTAATTTATACCTTAATAATATACTATTTAATAGAGTAAATTTACGATTTATAATTAAGAGATATTTAATATTAATCCGGCTACCTTTTAGGATTATTATAAAGATAACGCGTCCTATAAAAACTTATAGCGGAATAGTTATTACTCTAACTCGGAATTAGAATATAATTATAACGATTCGGATTCTAGCGATAAAGAGAATAAATAACCTAGAAGTAACGAAAGATAAAATTATTTTAAAACTTTCCTAGATAATAAATATATAAAGATAGGAGTAAATATCTCGGACTATATATAATCGAATCTAACTAACTTAATTATAGGCTAGAGTTATTATAGGTAAATTATCTTATAAAAAATTAAATAAAGGGAGGCTCTAGCGGTAAAGTTAATTTATATTCTATAATTATTTAATATTTATAAAAATTAATATAGATACGATTTTTACCTTTAAAATAGTACGAAATACCGGATAAAGATAGAGTCTCGTAAAATATATATTATTATCGTTCTTAATTACGAGAAGTTTTTAAAAGCGATCGTCCTAACTAGATATATTTATAATCCGGGTAAAGGTAGAGAGTTTTAGCCGGATAATAACCTTTAATAGATTAATAATCGGATATAATATATATAAAACGTCGTAATTAAGAACTCGGGGTTTAAAATCGGAATTAAATTTAATAAAATTAATAATTAATTTACCCTAGCCGAAGTACGGAAGGTTAAATTTATTTAAGTAGATATTTTATATTAAAACTAACTTAATATATAATTATTCGACTTTTTTAAATAATAACGCGCCTACGCCTTAACGATCGTACGAATTATAATAATTATTATATATATATAGAATAATTTATAATAAAACGTAATCTCCCTCGCCGCTAGACTATTATACCGCTAAACTTTTATATATCTCGATATAAGATATACTCTAGTTTAATAGCGTAATTAACGAAGGTATAGGTCGATAATAGAAAAAATAAATAAACGAACCTTATTCTAATAAAAGTACTCGTTTATATAATATTTAAATTATCGAAGAACGATTTTATTAACGAAGAGAATATAAGAAAATTCTTTAAACCCCTCCCCGATCTCTTAATTATATTTACCGTTATAATAATAGTATATATTATCTCGGAGTACCTTACTAGAGAGTATAAGGTCGAGAAGTTTAAGGGGGAGAAGACTTAAAATAAATACTCGTATTTTTTTTATTATTAATAAATGTATTATAACTAGCTAACGAGAGTCCGTATTAAATTAATAAAAAAGAATATAAAGGGTATAAATAGGTCTCGACGATAAAAGATATAAAACCCGTATTCGTAAAGTATTATTAAAGGGAGTAAAGGATACTATTAAAAGTATAAAAAGATTCGACTCTAATAATAATACGATTATAATAAACCTCGGTAATTATTAAATATATAATCTACCCTTCGTTAATAGTTTAAATAACGATAAATAGGTTAACTTTTCGGATAATAAATTCTAAAGTAATCTTTTTATATTAACTAATAACGTAAAAGGTATATAGGTTAATACGTATAAAGTAATAACCCTAAAATAAATTAATTAGGTATTTATAGTTTATCTCTTTATAACCCGTATATCTTAATACCCCTAATTTTTACTATTACCCGAACGCCGGTATTAAATTTTTAATATATAAATTTAATAAAGTATAATTATTTTAAACCTAGTTAATTTATTATTTATAGTAGAATATCGCCCCCGACTCGCTTTTATCTTTATTACGGAATCTTAAATAAACCTCCGCTAGAATAGAAGAACCCGATAATAGTACGAGGGCTAAAGTATAGAGCGGTTTATATAAAACTTTTATCTTTAAAGGGAAGTATACCCTTAATATTATATAAGGAAAAAGATAACTAGAAGATTAAATTATCTTTAAATTATAAAAATTTAAGGAATTCTAAACCGCCTTTATACCGGAAAAACCTAATCGGGTTTAGTATAAAAGAAATAATATTAACTCGATTATATCGAGTAATAATAAAAATAAATATAAGGTTTATATTAAATAACTAGGGAAAAGATTATAAATAATAATAAAACTTAAAAAGAGTAAAATTAAAAAAGAATAAGAGTAACGATATAGTTTACGTAAAATTTAATAGATAGTAATATATTAGTTAAATAATATAGTAAGGAAGTCGGAAAGAGGTAGATAATAACTATATATCGAATAGGATTAATAATTATTTATAAAACTCTAATAAATATATATTTAGTATTAAGCGCGTAAATTTATATAGTATTAATAATAGTAGCGGTAGCGGTAAGGGCGGCAATTTAGGTTACGGCGGAGAAATCGCTAAAAATTAATAAAGCGATAAGAATAAAGAAACTATTAAAGTCGATAAGACTATAGATAACGATATAGATAAATAGGACGATAATATAGATTTATATATTTAATAAACGTATTATCTTAATAGCGATATATATATTTATTAAATATAATCTATTAATAGTAATTTACGCGTTTAATAAATATAATACTCCGACTATAATATAATCGCCCGATACGATTCGCGCGTATTCGTATTTAGTATAACTATATAAGATAATAAATAGTAATTATTAATAGGAAAAGGCTACTCTTAGTAACTCTTAATAAAAATAAATATTAAAATAATCTCTAGGGCTAGTATATAAACTAAATAGATTTAAATATATTTTACGTATTTTTTAGTAAAATACTAGCTCCCCGCTTTACCGATACTATAAAAGATAACGGAGTATTATATAATTATATTACTTTCTAATAAATTTTAAACCTATTATATTACTAAATATATTAATTTTTAGAACTTATAGTAGCGAATCTTACTACTATATATACTAAGTATATAATTATTTAAGCGAAAGATATTAGATTATTAAAAAATCTAGCGGGGGTATATAAAGAAAATATTAATATTCTATAATATTTAGTATAATAAAATCTTAATATATTATATCTACTTTCTTTATAATAAATCGTGAATATATATCTAGTAAAAGAAATTAAAAATATACTAAAATAATTAATATAACTTAAGATTAGGATAAAGATTAATATAATTAGGGTATACGTTAAAAGAATATATTAATTAATTATAACTATTAACTTTATAAAGAGAGTAGAGATAAGAAATAATAGAGAATCTCTTTCTTTCTTTATTTTCTCTTAATATTCTCTTCTCTTCTCTATTTATTCCCTTCCCTACTCTAGAGAAAGGAATAAAGGTTAGTTTTATCCCTTCCTTTCTCTATTCCGCGGCGTAGAGCGGAGCTAGTAGTATAAATAAATATATACGATTTTAGGAAGATATTAATATAGGCCTAAAATATATATATAACTACGCGGTAAATAATAAAAATAAGATAACTCGGCTAATTCTCTTTTATTAAAGAATAACTAGTATAATCTAAATTATCGTTAAGACCTAGCGATATACCTAAACCTATAAAAAAGAGGAAGAAAAGAAAGAAACCGCCGGCCGGAGGGCTATAAATATCGATTATTTAATAAATTTATAATAAAGCGGCCTATAGGTTTATAAAATAAATAAATAAAATTTAAAATTAAAATAAAAGAGAAACGGAGGGAAAAATAAATAATATTTTAAAATAATTATAATTATCGGCTATTAACTAGTAAAAAGAGGAAATAAATTATCGATAAATTAGAGTTTTTAACTAACGAGGTTTCTTTAACGGCTAGTAGACGCCGCTAGTAGCCCTATTAAAAGAGTATTCGCGGAACTCTCTTATTAATAAAATAGTTTTACTAAAGTAAATATATAAATTAATTAATTAATTAATATAATTTTAATTATATAATACGAACCTTTTTTTTTATTTTAATCTCTCGTATATATAGGAGGATATAAATAATTATTAAAAATTAATACTCCGTACGTTATTCTAATCGATTAGAGGTAAATTTAATTAATATATTTACTACCTAATTTATTCGAATTTAAATAGAACCGGCTTTAATTATTATATATAAATAAAAAACTCGTTTATATAGTATTTAACCTTATAAATAAAGGGGTCGGCTAGTAATAAAATAAATTGAATATAATTTAATTTAAATAAATTATTAATATTAATTACTTAAGAAATTAACTATATAATAATAAAAAAAGATAAAGATAAAATTTATATTAATCGAGGATTTATAATATTATAAACTTTATAATATCGAAGATCTTAAATATATATTTATTAAGAGTAGAGATATATATATATATTTATATCCGAGGTTTATTTTTATTTAAATCTATTATATAATAAAGTTAAAAGGAAGTTAGAGAGAAAATAAATTATTATATAACGAAATCTAAATTTTAAATACTATTATATAAGAGAGTTTAAAGATTATTATATAAAAAGGTTTAAAAACTATTATATAAAAAAGTTTAAAAACTACTATATAAGAAGTTTTAAAAATTACTATATAAAAAGTTCTAGATATTATTATACGAGAAGTTTTAAAGATTATTATATAAGAAAGTCTAGATATTACTATATAAGAAACTTTAAAGACTATTATATAAGAAGTTTTAAAAGTTACTATATAAAAAGATTTAAATACTATTATATAAAAAGGTTTAAATACTATTATACGAGAAATTTTTAAAGTTATTATATAAGAAAGTCTAAATACTATTATATAAGAAGGTTTAAATATTATTATATAAAAAACTTTAAAAATAAAACGAGAGACTAAATAAATTATTATATAAAAAAATAATTATATAATATTTATTAGAGTCTTTAACTAGGCCTCGGAGGATTCGGATAAAATTTCTTTATATAATATATTCTTTAATAATATATTATAAATTAGTCGTTAATTTAATTTATTTTAATTAAATTTATTTTTTAACTTCGAATATTATTCTAATCTAGATTTATATTTATTAATTTCGTAATTATTAATTATTATATAAAAGGCTTAATAGTATTTAAATTAAAGTAATTTATATTAATATTTAAAAATTACTAGCGATAAATAGAAATTAAAACCTCGATTATATAAAAAATTATTATATTATATAAAGATAGATAATAAAAGATATATATTTTTATTTATATAAAAAAGTTAATCTTATATTATTAATTTAGAATAATAAAGATCTTTATAATTATTAATTATATAATTTAAATATTTAAATAAAAAAGGTTTATATTTATTATATAATATATATATAAAGATAAAAAGAGTTAAATATTATTATATAATATAAATCTTCGAGATAAAAGGGCTCGACCGTAATTATATAATATATATATAAAAATAGAAAGGGTTAGATATTATTATATAATATAGATTTTAGAGATAAAAGGCTTTATCGTTATTATATAATATAAATATTTAAATAAAAGAAATTTATTTATTTTAATTAATAATATCCCGCCGAAATTCTTTAAGTTTCTCGGTATTTATTTTAAAATTATAATTTTTAATTCTTACTTTTAGTTATTAGAATAAATTATATAATCTCCCCGAAATTATTTTTAGGCGGTAAGGTTATTTATAAATTTAATAAATATTTTAATTATCTATAAATTACTCGACTTATAGACGGATAACGGGAAAGTAAATTTTAAGAAAAATAATTATATTTATATTCTTATTCTTTAAGAATTAATCTATTATATAAAGATTTCCGAAGAATTAAATTTATATCCCGGTTATAGTTTTAATTAATTAGGTTTACGACGACTCGATTTATTAATTCGAAATATTTATATTATATATATAATATTATTTAAATTCGAGGTTTAGTTCGAATATTTATTATAATATAATATATATATAAATTATTGTTTTTATTTCTAACCTACGGTTTAATTATATAAAGCGAGATTATTATAAAATAGTAGTACGTTATATACGCCTACGCCCCGTTAAAGATATTAATATAATATATATACCTACGCCCCGCTACCTTTATAATATTATTATTTATTAATATAGGGTTCTAGCCTTAGTATCGCGGGGTTCTAACTTTTAATAATCTTATATCGAGTTAATATTCCCTCGTTTTATTAGAATCCTTAGAGATTAATTCTACTATTAAATCTAGGATTTAAAAACTATATTATATCAAACTCTATAATTACTTTATATCTTTTATATTATTATTAAATTACTAGCTCTACGTTAATAACTTTAGGTATTATAGTTTTAATCTCTTAAACTTTTCTAAGGAAAAGATTTATTATTATTATAATATCGGGTTTAACCTCGGGACGTCTAGAAAAATTTAATAATAATAATATTAATTAAACCCCCTCTAACGACCCCCGCCGTAAAGATAATAATAAATTTAAAGGTATTATTATCCTCGAAGAGACTTTAGATATATAGTTTAGAGTTATTAAAAAAGAAAACCGTCGCCTTAAATAATAATAAAAATTAAGAGTATTATAAATTTAAAATTAAAAGTTATATAATCCTATTATTTCTATACCCGCTAGCGGAGCGCTAGTAGAATCTACTATTTATAGTAAAAGTCCCTTAATTATTACGCCTACCGGAGGAATAATAATAAATTTAATTATATTTAATAGGGATATCTTTATTAGGGCGAAAATACTACGCCTTAATAAAATATATTTTTATAAAAGTACGAGCGAAGGTAAATATTTATACTAGTTCCGTAATATAAATATTAAATTTTTAATTAGTCCTAAATATTTTACTACCGATTATTTAAGAATTATATATTATATAAACTCGTTAAAGAGTAACTCTTTAACGTAGTAATATAAATACTATAATTTATATAGTTTAATTAATATTATATTCAGCTTTTTTAAAAAGTTTCTTCTTAATTTAATAGTAGATTTAATTAACCGCCGTCTCCTCGCCTATAAAAAGTAGGAGGAAACTAAATAATAATTTACTTAAAAAGTATCGTTATTTAAAACTTATTTTAAGGAAATAAAAACTTAATTACCCCCGTTTTCGGAGGAGTATAGGGTAAATTTCTTCTTAACTAAATTTAAACTTAAATTTAAAAATAAGATTCTTAATATTAATAGTATATTTATTTAAAGGGAAGAAATTCTTATTTAGGCTATTATATAAGAAAAGACTTTAGAGTATATATAATTAATAAGTAATTTTAATTTTAATTCGGGTTCCTAATTAAAGAACCCTAATAAAGGAAAATTTATAATAAACCGAATTATTAAATTTAACGCCGACGATAGTGTTAAATAAATATATTTAAAAGAGAAAAGTAATAAGCGTAAAATTAATATTATTAATTCTTCGTATAATAAGATTATTTATTATTATTATAAAACGGAAGACTATATTAAACCTAAATATCCCGATATAAATAAACTAGTTATATACGTCGGCGCGATATTAGTAAAAAAGGATTAAGTCTAATTTACGCCTCGGAAGAAAGATAAGAAAAACGATTAATAAAGATATACCCTTCTATTCTTTCTAAGAGTTAGATTATTTTTTAAAATAAAATTAAATAACTTATTATTTTAATTAACTTTAAAGTATAAATTAATTTAATTTTATAACGGTTCGTTATTAAAAACAATTTAGAATTTTATAACGCTACTTTACTACTAGCTAAAGTAATTAACGGGTAAAGTATATATTACTATAATACGTATTAATTAAATTATTAAATAATCGATAATTAGGGTTAAAGGTGTGAATATAGTACTTTATTCTATATTATAAATCTTAAAGATTTAGATATTATTCTAGGTATACCTAAATTATATTAATTAAAGATATTAATTAATTTTAAGTCGGATTAATAGTAGTTTAAAATTAATTTTAATAATTTATAAATTAAGGAACCGGTTAAATTCACTAATAGTTTTAAAAATAAACTAAATATATTCGCGGTCGTGTATATTATAGTAGTATAAAGTAAATAGGAAGAACTTCTTAACCTAGAGATTCCTAAAGAATTTATAATATTTTATAATATTTTTTCTAATAAGAAAGCGAGTACGCTATTTATTTTTAAATAAAGAGATTATATTATTAAAATAAAAGTTAATAAAGAACCGCCTTATAAACTTCTTTATAATTTATTTTAAACTAAATTATCGGAGCTACGACGTTATTTAGAATCCTTATTCTATAAAAATTAAATCCGTTATTTAATTTCTTTAATTAAAATATTTATTCTTTTTATACCTAAAAAGGATAGTAGGCTATATCTTTATATTAATTACTAAGACTTAAATACGATAATTATTAAAAATCGATATTTACTACTCTTAATTATTAAGATATTAGACCGCCTATACGGTTCTAAAATCTTTACGAAATTAGATTTTAAGGATATTTATTATAAAATCCGAATTAAGAAAAGCGATAAATAGAAAAGTATTTTCCGAACTCGTTATAATTACTTCGAATATTTAATTATACCTTTTAGGCTCGCTAATATACTAGCGATATTTCAAATTTATATTAACTATATATTTATAGGTTTAGTAAATATAACTTATATAATATATCTAGATAATATCCTAATTTATAGTACTAATCCGGCGGAGTATTAGCGGTATATTAAATAAATATTTAAATAATTACATTAGTTCTAACTATTTATTAACTTTAAGAAGTACTAATTTAATACCGAAATAATCGAGTTTTTAAATTTTATTATATTTATTAATAAAGTAGTTATAAACCCGGAATATATTAAGATTATTAAGGAATAACTTTAACTAAAAATATATTAAGAGGTATAAATCTTTTTAGGCTTCGCTAACTTCTATAAACGATTTATTAATAATTATTTTAATATAATTACGCTATTTATTAACCTATTTAAGGGTAGTAAAGTAAATAAAAAAATAAATCCGTTAAAATAAATAAATAATACTACGGAAGCGTTTTAGATTTTATAAAATATATTCGTAAACGCGCCTTTTCTACACTATTATAATCTAACTAAGTAATTATATATAAAGATAAATATTTCTAACTTTAACCTTGGCTCTATATTATTATAATAGGATAAAGATAGTTATTAATACCCTATAATATTCTAGTCACGGAAATTAAATTCTTTAGAATAAAACTATAAGATCTATAATTAAGAATTACTCGCTATTATAACGGTAATAAAATAATAATAATACTACCTAGAAAATAACCCCTATTATATTAAAATCTAAATTAATTATAATAATTTAAAGAGTTTTATAAAATAGAAGGAGCTAAACTCTAGGTAGGTTTATTAAATATTTAAATTAATTATCTATAACTTTAAAATCTTTCATCGGGCTAGAAAATTAAATTCTATTAATATATCGTTATAACGCCCTAATTATAAGGGAGTATTATCGTTAAATATTAAATTATTATTAATACTTTAGAATAAATTTACTCTTTAGACTAGCGGTTAGTTATTAGAAGAAAATAAGAAAATAAAAGTAACTATAACCTCTATTTTTAAAATTATAAAGTTAAGAGTAGTAATTTTAAAACGGGATATTATAATAGTATTTAAAACTATATATAATAATCCTAAAAGATTTATTAAAATATTAATTCGGGAATTATAAATTCATAATAATTAAATAAACTCTTTTTAAACTAGAATAAATATATTAAAGAACCGTCGTCGTATAAAAAATAAAGTATAAATTATAAACTCTAAGGGATTATTAAGATATAACGGTCGCCTTTATATATTAAAGAATAAAACTCTAAAGGAAGAGTTTATAAAGAGGTATTATAATAATTCTCTAGTAGACTACTTTAGCGCTATAAAGTCGTGTAAATTATTTACCCGAAAATTTTTCTAGGAGGGTAGCCTAAAGTAAATTACAAATTATATTAAAATTTATAATATATATTAACGGACGAAGGCGCCGCGATATCGCCTATATAACGAATTAAATTCGCTTTTTATTACTATTTAATTATAAAAGGAAATTTCTATAGACTTTATAACTAGTTTACCGCCTAGTAAATATAGGGGTACTATTTATAATATTATTTTTATTATTATAAATCGATTTATTAAAATAATTAAATATATATTTATAATTATTAAAATTAATACTATTTAACTAGTAGAAGTATTTTATTTTAAAATTATTTACCGTTATAATATATTTAATAATATTATTAGCGATAGAGACTTTATTTTTATAAATACCTTCTAGTCGGTTATATATTTTTATTCGAAAATTAAATAATACCTAAATACTACCTTTTACCCTTAAATAAATAGGTAGATAGAGTATTAAAATTAAATACTAAAGTATTATTTATATATATTTACTAATAATAAATAAATTAATTAGGCTAGATTACTACTTATAATAGAATTCTTAATAAATAATAATTAGAGTACCGTCGTTGAAACGATATCGTTTTTTTATATATACGGTTACTATCTTAAAATCCGCTAGGAGGTCGAGGACGACTTTAGAGAAAAAAGGGTACTAGCTATAAATAATAAAATATAATAATTATAAACTCTAAGAAATAAAGTCATAGAGTATTTATAAAATATTACCGAATACTAAATTAAATAGTATAAGAAAATATATAAACTATAAAGTTATAAAATTAGCGATTTAATTATATTAATAATAAAGAATTTAAAGTAAAAGCGCCTAAATAAAAAATTATCCTATAAATTTATAGGGCCCTTTAAGATTATTAATAAAATAAAAATATAAATTTACCGCCTACTACTACTTTCTACGTATAAAATTCATAATACTTTTCATATATCGTTATTTAAATTATATTATCTTCGCGATTATATTAATATAACGGAATCTTTTATATAAGCCCCCGAATTTATTAATAATAATAAACTATAGGAGGTAGAAGAGGTAATCGATAAAATTAAAAATAAAGAAAATATCTAGTATAAAATTAAATAAACTAGTTAGGGCGAAGAATATAATTAATAACTACTAGACGAAGAGTTTATTAATATTAATAAATTAACTAAAGCCTTTAAATAGGCGGGTAGTAAATATAAATATATAAATATAATTAAAGAGGTTACCTAGTTATATAAAATAATAAAGCGGAGTAAACGGAGTTAATATTAAAAATAAATATTACTACTTTTATATTAATATTTATATAACGGATATTCTCCTCTATATTTATAACCTTATTATATAGTTTTAAGGTATAACTAAATTTAATTTACTATTAAACTATTTATATACGATAGCGATAAGATATAATATTTATAAAAATACTTTTATTTTAAATATAATTTATATAGATACCTAAAATATATTATTAAATAATATATCTAGGTAAGTTTAGCTAGCGCCGATTTAAGAAAAAAAGAATTCGATATTACTACTATATCGTACGAAAGATTTAATTACTATCGGAATTATTAGAAGAAGATATAGTCTCCCTAGTATAATCTTTAAGAATATTATTTTCCTCGGGACTCTCTAGGTCCTATTTATATTAATAAAAACTCTCGGTCTTTTTTTCGAGAATTTTATTTATCGTTTTTAATTCCTTAATATATTAATTCGCCGCCGTTAATTAATTCTATAAGTTAGCGATTATAGTAGAAGTTTACTTATTAATTACTATTATTTTACTATATATTTTATACTATTAAATAATTTCCTTATTTATTAAATTATATTTATATTCTTCTTTAAGAGTTTTATTATTAATATAAATATATTAATATATAAATCTCCTTACCTTCCTTCGGAAAGATTTAAGAATTTATTACTATTAATATATACCGCTTTAAAACTTATAATTATAATTTACTTTTACGTAATAATCGATTCCGTAGCGATTAATATAATAAAGTATATAAGGAGGGGACGTACCTCTATCGGTAAAGCGGGAGCCCGTATAAAAAGAGTCGTGGTATTAAATCCGCTTAGGGCGTTTAGGGTGTATATTTCACGGTTTTAGAACTAAAAATCAGAAATAATACTGAAAAAAAAAGAAAAAAAATAGAATATACTAAAAACCCTAAAAATAGTAACTTCGGATTTAAGATTTTAAATCCGTGATTTTCTACTAGCGCCGGGTAGCTCGTTAAGGCTATATAGAGCGCTATAACTACACTAATCTAATTTCGATTTTAAATTATATCGATTTACGAAAATTATATACGCGCGTAATATCCCCTAAGCTAGCGCGGTATTATAGACTATATAATTCATTTATTACTATATATATCTAATTATTTACCGGTACTATTTAGACTAGCTTATTCCGATTTATTCAAAATTATTCAAAATAAGTCGAGGTACTAAATGCGTATTTAGTAACTTTAGACGAAAGTAGGTATTAAATCGATCTTTAGGGCTGGTATATAAGCTAAATAGATCTAAGCGCCTTTTCCGCCTTTTTCGGTAGAATACGGGCTCACCGCTTTACCGATATCGAATATAATTATTATTAAATTAATAGAAATAAACCCAGTAAGGAAGTTATAAAGCGTAGTAAATTATTATTATAATTAATATTACGTAGTCGCGCTAATAGCGGACTAGTTATATTTACTAGTATATTTATAACTAAACTATATTAATATAAATAAATTAATACTATCGGTAAATAGGAGCTATTTATAGAGTTAGAATAAAACTATATATAACGAGAGTATTATTTATATATTAGTTATAATACTAGAATACTATTATAGAGTTAGAGTAATAATATATAAAAAAAGTTAAAGGAGTTACGAAGAGAGAAAATAAATAAACGAGTAAGTTTATTTTAATAATAAACCGTCGCGCTAAATACTTTATTATTATAATATATCGATACGCGCCTCCGCTCCGCTACCTCGGTTTTATTAATAAATATAATCGTTACTATAGTAGTTATATTATTACTAATCTCCCGGTATAATATTAGGGTTATATTATTTATATATAGTATTTTATTACTAATATTTTTATAATATAGTAAGAGTATATAGTAAAGGTAGTTATCGTTATTCCGTTACTAGTATTATAAATACTATAGGAATAATCTAATATACTATATTTACTATAAATACTATAAGCGCTATAGAAACGATAGTATATACTATTTCGCTCCGCTATTATTATATATAATAGTACTATAGGGACGAAAGAAACATTATTTAATTAATTATTATTATTATATATTAGCGCTGTAGAGATAGCTTTATAAATATACTATTTATTTACTACTAGTACTACTATATAATAGAGGTAATTTAATAGTATTACTCTTCTACTACTAGTACTATATAATAGTACTATAGGAAATAGTTTCGTATTATTCCGCGACTAGTATTATATATTAGCGCTATAGGACCGATAGTATAAATTTAAAAACTTTTTTCTCTTATTTTCTTTAAGGGGTTTGAAGGTTTTTTAATAAATTTCGATTAATTAACTAAATACTATTCCGTAACTAGTAATATAAGTATTAAAGGATTAAGTATATAACCTTATATTTAGGTTATTATATAATAACGCCGTCGTATTAAATAACTCTTTTCTTTTATTTCCTTTAGGGGGTTTAAAGATTTTTTAATAAATATCTTTTAATTAAAATATTTAAATACCTAGAGACTAAAACCTAAAAGAAGAAGTAATTATAAAGTAATAATATATTATATACGCTTACGCCCCGTTAAAAGTATTAATATAATATATATACCTATACCCCGCTACCTCTATAATATTATTATTTATCGATACGAGGTTCTAGCCTTAGTATCGCGGGGTTTTAATTTTTAATAATCCTATATCGAGTTAATATTCCCTCGTTTTATTAGAATCCTTAGAGATTAGTTTTATTATTAAATTTAAGATTTAAAAATTATTTAATATTGAACCCCGTAATTATTTTACGTCTTTTATATTATTACTAAATTACTAACTCTACGCTAACGGCCTTAAATATTATAATTATAATCCGAGGTTAAAAATAATATTAAAATAATTTTATAAAATATTAATTTATATATAATTCGTAATATCGTATTAAAACTAGGGGATATAATATATATAAATATCGATTTTAATATAAATTTTAATTTTAAAATTAATTAATTTATTATAATTATCGATCGATTATATAAGATTTAAATTAAAGATAATAAATTCTCCCTTTTTTTATTATATATTTTATAATTATTATTCTACGATAATTAAAAATAAATCTCGATATTATTTAAATAATCGATCCCTAAAATTATTAATATATAATATATATAAAAAATAAAGCTTTATTATATAATATAAAAAAAGAGTAAAATTTTATTATATAATATATTTAAAGACTAACTAGTCTTTTTTTAGAAATATTTTATTAAATACTTTTATTTTATATTTTATATAGTATTATTCCTAAATTTTTATTATATAAATTAATATATTATATTATCCGTTTATTTTTAAACCTCTCGGTTTTAATTTTTTTATTATAAATTTATTTCTTTTTAAATTTATATAAGATTAATTTTAATTATTTCGAAGTTTTTATTTTTAGATTATAAATATATTTCTTTATTTTAAACTCCGAGTTAATAAATTATATATTAAATATATTTTTATAATTTAAGAGAATTATATATATAAATAATTTATTTATAACTTTATTTCTTAAATAAATAACGAAGTATATAAAGATTAATACCGATATTTTATTTATTTTAAAATTATTATATAATATCTAATTATATTTCTTTCTTTATATAAAAATAATAAAGTATTTTTTTTAAAAAATTATTAAATTATATAATTAAACGATAACCTTAATCGTATTTAAATATTTAATATAAAAATTAATATTTAAATTATTTAAATAAATTAGGGGAGGTATTATATAATTAAATATACCGTTTATATAATTAAGAAATAAAAAGGTTAAGAGGTTTAAAGCCTACGCGGTAGGGCCGCAGATCATTTTTTGGTTTTTCGTTTTTCGGTTTTTGGTTTTGTCCTATCTTCAGCTATCGTCCGCCGTACTTGGGATTGGCCAGCGCCGAGGCTCTCTAGCGCCTTCGGGGATGATTTCATCTTCCCCTCTAGACATCACTTCGACTGGTTCCTCGGCGCCGTGGTCTAAACATGATGTCCCTACGCATGGATTCCACGATACTAGGGCACATTCGCGTCAAGCCATTGGAAGTTTCTTGTCAGCTATCAGCACAAGTATCTCCGTTCTCTCTTTGAATATGCAGGGTCTGAACTTATTCCTCTCCTGCAACCACTGACGATGCCTCCAGCGGCAAAGTACTCTCTAAGGTCAGCCGTTCGCCAGTCTCCTCCTATAGACGCCAGCGGAACTGTCGACGATGCTTGGATAAAGGACAAGACAATCCTGATAACAGGGGGCGCGAGTGGTTTTGGGGCTGGTTTCTTCCAAAGATGGGCTGCGGCAGGAGCCACCGTTGTCATTGGGGACGTCAATGTGAAGAAGGGGGACCAGCTTGTTCGTCATGTCAAGAAGGAGACCGGAAATCAAAATCTACACTTCTTCCACGTTGATGTGACGGACTGGCAGTCCCAGGTCCAATTCTTCAAAGACGCGGTCCGAGTGAGCCCACATGGTGGCATCGATACCGTTGTAGCAAATGCCGGCATTGTGGATCATTACCCAACGATCGAGAAGCCAGAGGGTCTTGATACCCCCTCCCCACCCCCTCCGAACCTGGGAGTGCTCAATGTCAACCTGACAGGCGTGCTTTACACTGCCCACTTGGCGCTATTTTGGTTGGCCAGAAACCCAGAATCGTCTCCAGCTAGCCCGGGTTGCGATCCTGCTCAAGTCCATCGAGATCGTCACCTTCTGCTACTAAGCTCGATGGCCGGGATCAGTCCCATACCAATGCAGACATTGTATGCAACGTCAAAGCACGCTGTTGTAGGACTGTACAGGAATCTCCGATGCTCGTCCCTGATGCATGGTGTCCGTGTCAATCTGATGTGTCCTTACTTTGTCGACACTCCTATCTTGACGACGCTTGGTCGAGTACTACTTGCTGGTGGTGCCACAGGAAAGCCTGAGGACGTTGTCGAGGCGGCAACACGCTTTGCGGCTGATCCTCGAATTGTCGGACGGGCAGTAGTCGTTGGACCTAAGTTGAAAATCAAGGAGGATGCAGATGGAGAATGGGGTTTCGCGGAGAGAAAAGATGAAGACGTCGAGGAGAAAGCTATTTGGGAGATTTATGCTCATGATTGGGAGGACAGCGAAATCTTCACGAGGAACATTGTAAAGGTATTGAACAGAATCATGGAGATAAGAGGATGGTCAGGCTGGCTGAAAGATTTGATTGCTGCAGTAAAGTATGGCCTGGGTTGGCGGTGATGATATGGAAATTTTGCCATTAACATGCTCCAAGGGATCAATAAAGTGCCCCTAAGCCATGACCACATGAGAATATTGTCCCTGAAAGTGGGAATTTCTAGTACATTAAGTTGCCGATTTTGAAGCTTTTTAAAGGCCGCCGCTGTCTTGAGTTTCTATCGCTTCGATTCTCCTCGACATCTATAAATCCGTTGATGATCTCCACCTTCACTTACCTATTCTTGAATACACCCCTGCCCGCTACCCTTATGCTTTCGTTTCCTATCGATGATAAAAACACTGTGTGAGCTGTATGATTGCCATCCATCTCCACTCCCACGACATCGCACTCTTATTAAAATGTTACAATTCAAAGAACAACATGACTCTCTGCCCTCAACACCGGTCAGCAGCCCAAGTGTCTGGTCCCCCATAGCTTGGTCGCCTGCTTCGAAACGAAGCCGATGGGGCTTCACGCCACGACGAATCACTGCTATCGTTTGTGGAGTTTTGGCTTTCATGATATTGGACAGACTGCTCTTTTCCTTCAGCAGTCATAGAGTACCCTTCTTCCACCCTTGTTCATACTTCAAAGGGGCTAACAAGACCTCTTAGTCTCTACGTCCCGGGTATCTTACCCGCCCCATTACGCACAACGCAACCTTCCTCCCAGGTGCTGCATTCCAACCTCCAGAGCCACTACCTCACCGTTACCCCGATACCATCGACACATTCGCCAACTACAAGTACCGCAACACCTGCAACATCTCCTCCCTAGACCTCCACGCTCCATTTGCCCCACTATGCCCAGATCGCAAGTCGATGGTCACGGCAATGTCGTCCGGTGGCCGTATCGGCAATGACGCTCCGTACATGCCTCGTGACTGTGACATGCGTTGGTTCTCTACCGAAGAAGTCTGTGAGATCCTGAGCCGGTTCGAGAAGGTCATCATTCTAGGGGATAGCATGATGAGGCATGTGATTGGTAGCATCAACGTGTTGCTGAGGAAGGACTTGGGTTACGGTGCTGTGACAGACTGGAACTTTTCGCCTGAGGAAAGGTAAGCAGCGCCTTCTTTGCTAATCCTCGAGGCTGGGTGTCATGAAGAGTGGCAGTCTTGAGTTCCAGTGCGATCGAGAAACCCACTACGTTGGGTTTAAAGGCCATGGCAGACCAGGTCGTTGGTCTCGCTCACCCATATTCTGTGGCTTTCGGCTTTCTGAACTTCTCGCAAATGCTGCCTATTCTGACACCAAGCCTACTTCGAGTCTCACAACGGGTCAGAGTGCTGACAATGCCGGTGCCATAGGAAAGACTGCTTCTGCAATTACCAATTCAATGTCAAAGCCTGCTCGATCCAAGGGATCTTCAAGACGGCAGACGTCGTTAAGAACGACCCCGATAGCCTCGCCTGTCCAGCCGGTGGTGTCGATGTCATGAGTAAGCTTCCCTTCCTTGTTTCCCCCATTATCTTCTTTGCTAACCAACTACAACAGTTGAGCAAATGATCCGCTTCCCCATCCCCCCCGAAGAGCTCACCCGTCTCCGCTCTACCCTTCCACAAAGCAAACCCTCCCGCCCGTATGCCTTCATTTTCGGCCACGGTCTCTGGAACGATCTCGACCTACAAGCTACATTGGTAAGGCACCACTTTTAGGAGTCTTTCTTTGGGTTCTGAGCCTAAATGCTCTCTCACTACATGTCTTGCTACTCGGTTTCTTCGTCTCAAAGAAGTAATGCTGACCCCTAAATGTGCGCAGGATTGGCTAGATATCATCCTCGACACCATGCTGAATCAGGCACCATGGCTATCACCGTCATCTTCATCACCGTCATCTTCGTCAGCAACAAGCCATGAGCGGAAGCGAGAGACCGGCTTTTGGCCAAGATTATTTCTCACGCCAAATGCATGCGGAAAAGAGAAGCCCGATGAGTGGATAGTATCCCAAGGCAACAAGGCACTTATGATCTTCGAAGAGTCGGTGGGAGTCGAAGTGAAGAGGAGGGGTTTAGAGCATTTAGGGACGTGGAATGCAAGTATTCAGAGCAACAAATTTGATGGAGTGTAAGTAATTCCTCCGCCATATCACTATTTGCAAGTAGCTGACATGTGATGTTACCGTAGACACGTCGATCTGAAGGGGAACCTTATCAAAGCTATGATGGTGATGAATTGGCTGAATATGCTCGAAGTGGAAAAGTTCTGATAAGAATGAAGAACATGGACGAGTAGCTATGGGATGGTACCGAGAAAATTTCAGTTTCGAGACAGAGACACTTGGCATAGGGCTTTTAGATGTAAAAAGCAAGTCATCGCTGAGCTCCAACGTATAAAATCTATGTCATACTACCATCAATCAGTATCCACTGCTCGCTTCATCATCCCTGTTCTTAATACGCTACTCCTAATTTACCACGCCTTTATCTAAAGTAGCCCGGCCCCTTCTCATCCTTTCTCCAATGTCGAGCTCTCCAGCTTTCCGGTTTAGACTATGCACGAAGTCTCCACGGGTTCCATATTTTGAACTTCTCTCCCTAGCCTTCTCTTCCAGTTCTCTCCTCTCACGCTCTTGTTCCTCAAGAGCTGCTAGTCGATTACTACGTTGATTCTCCAAGGCATTAGCATCAGCCTGCATAGCTGCCAACTTAGCAGCCTTGTACTCTGCATTGGGCTTAGGCTTCTCTTCAGGAGATGAAGTGTTTCTGCGAGGAGGTGGACGGTTGGATGGGAAGCTTTTGCTGTGATTCAGACTTTGACCATTCTGTTGAGGGCGTAACGGTGATCTGGAACGGTGGCCGCGGTAAGGGGAAGGGGATCTATTTCTTCGCCGATCGTAGGGGGAGGGCGATCGTCTCCGGCGGTACGGGGAGGGTGAGCGTCGTCGGTGGTCGGGCGATGGTGACCTGGAGTATGAGAAAGACTCTGAGCGTCGGCGGTGCTCATGATAGCTTCTCCGGTGGTATCGATCTTCATCCTCGTGCCTTCTGCGCTTTCTGCCATGCCGGTCCTCATCCTCGTCGCGCCTCCGCTTATGACTGCGATTATGGTCTTCTCGGTCGTTGTGGTGACGGTATCTCTGCTTGTGCCGCTCTTTGTCCTTTGGTTTGATGTCCTGCCCGGCTTCTTTGAGTAGCCGTCTTCGACTCACAGGGTCGTTCATCAGTGCCTCGTATGCTGCTTGCTCCTTCTGTTTGATAGCCAGCATAGGATCCTCCCGTATCTTAGCAGCTGTGTCTCGTACTGTGTTCGCATTCTGCAGTGCCATGAACGACTCTTCCGAAGCACCCTTTTCCAATTTCTTGTTCTCAGTGCCCTTGATCAACCCATCTATCCTCCTTTTTCCCAGTAGATAACCCTCCATCTCTTCAGTGGTACCTTGCTGACCAGCCGAAGGTCCAGAGTACATCCATTCCACACGCGCTGCTCGTTTCGTTCCACCAGCTGCCTCTTGCATTTCCTGGATCTCCTGTATGGCCCGCTCCTCTTGCCGCTCCTTCATCATCTGCTCTATTCGCTTGCGCTCGTCGAGTGCTTTCTTTTCTTCTTCCCATACCCGCCGCTGATTGCTCATGAGCACCGGATGCCATGACTTTTTCAAGTTGAGATCGCCTCCCATCTTGGCTGATGTCGGTCATGTAGATTTAGTAACGTAAAGGCTGGTGTAATTTCCAGACTACAGAGGTCTCTTAGGACTTCGGGTATATGAGCGGAAGAAAAAGTGTAAATCACAAACGTCGCTCACGACTCTGTAAAGTGTAGTATTTCTAAAGAATCCAAGTCATGTTCATGCCAAGACGCTAAGCTCTGCCTTATAGATAGCTACGCGGCAGCCTCGAACAAGCTTCTTACTAAGATCCGGGGTAGAAGTCGCGCTTTAACCACACTTCCACACTTGCGAACCGTTCGAGTCCACCAACACTGATCCATCAAAGGCTGAGAGCCTCAGTCGCAGCACTATGTCCGACGACGATGACTTCATGCAAGATTCTGATCAGGAGCAGTGTGTTCAAAGCTCACGTCTACTGTCTCCTACAATAGCTAACACTTCAAAGATACGACTTCGAGTATGAAGATGATGACGAACAGGAGACAGGGGACGTTGATATCGAAAACAAATACTACAATGCCAAGCAGCTGAAAGCAGACAACCCAGATGAGGCCATCGACGAATTTCTAGGTTTGCCGGCCTTAGAAGACGAGAAAGGGGACTGGGGCTTCAAGGGCCTGAAGCAAGCTGTCAAGTTGGAGTATAAGTTTGGCAAATATGACAAGGCCAGAGTTCTCTAGATATGTTGTGGTTCAAGTGCTCATATCAATTGCAGGCTGTTGAGCACTACACCGAGCTTCTGACCTACGTCAAATCCGCAGTCACACGAAATTATTCCGAGAAGTCCATCAACAATATGCTGGACTTTATCGAGAAAGGGGCAGAAGATGACAAAGCCTACCACTGCATGGAGAAATTCTACTCGCAAACGCTGGAATCATTTCAGAGTACAAACAACGAACGGTTATGGCTAAAGACCAACATCAAGCTTGCTCGCTTATGGCTGGAGCGACGCGAGTATGCCCAACTAGTGAGGCTTGTTAGGGAACTACATCGGGCATGCCAGAAAGAAGATGGAACAGACGATCCGAGCAAAGGCACCTATGCTTTGGAGATCTACGCCCTGGAAATCCAGATGTACGCTGATACGAGAAACAACAAACGATTAAAGGTAAACGTCGATTACCCTGTATTGCCACTATTATTCTGACGCGTCATCATAGGCACTCTATCAGCGAGCACTAAAAGTCAGGTCAGCGGTTCCCCATCCGAAGATCATGGGCATAATCCGTGAATGCGGCGGCAAAATGCATATGAGTGAAGAAAACTGGAAGGAAGCCCAAACGGACTTCTTCGAATCGTTCCGCAACTACGATGAAGCCGGGTCTCTACAGCGTATCCAGGTTCTGAAATACTTGGTTCTTACCACTATGCTAATGAAATCGGATATCAACCCTTTCGAATCTCAGGAGACGAAGCCATACAGGAATGATCCTCGCATATCTGCCATGACGGATCTAGTTGATGCTTATCAACAAAATGATATCCATAGATACGAATCCATCCTGCAGAACAACAAGGATGTCATGGCCGATCCGTTTATTGCCGAGAACATTGATGAGGTTACTCGAAGCTTGCGAACAACTGGCGTCTTGAAATTGATTGCTCCGTACACACGCTTCAATCTATCATTCATTGCCAAGCAGCTCAAGATATCAGTTGCAGAGGTGCAAGAAATCGTTGGCTTCTTGATACTTGACAAGAAACTTGACGGCAAGATCAATCAAGACAAAGGCACTGTCGAAATTGACGACCGCAGTGATGCTGACCGTACACACGCACTTCAGGAGTGGACTTCAGCCATCGGTTCGCTATGCAGAACGATCCTAGACGAAGGAGAGGGATTCAAAGGAGACGATTCACAATCTTTAGGAGGCACCGTCATGCCTAATCTATTAATCACCGATTCACGTAGCAGCCGTTCTACAGGCCAAGGAGCCGGTGGGTTTGGCGGCAAAGCAAAGGGGGGAAAGAAAGGGCTAGGCGCAGGGACCCGAGGTACATCAGTGTTCAATTGAGCTTATGACGTAAGCTATGCAATCGATAGACATGCAACCGATAGACATGCAGGATGGCTAAATAGCTTGGACGGACCAGTGGACTTCGCCCGGAACGCGACACCGGAGACAAACTTTCCGGTCTAAATTGGGCAAGCCTGGAAGTGGATGCTTGGCCATGTGTCTACCAGGTCAATAGCTTGGTCCTGATGTACAAGCATCGGAGCCGAACGGATACAGCCGTGCGGTAGTGATCAGGTAGCATTGCAGTTCTGCAACTCCACCATCAACTCTGGGCCATCCACTCATTGAGAGCGAGACAATGATTGCTACGAAGACTAGCATGGGCCATAGAAGTCTGTGGGTGCGGGGCCCCAGTTTTGCTTGCATATTGTGTACTTCGGAAACAACAGCCACCAATGCACTAGGCCAGTTGCATGCACATGACAAGCCATTCCACCTCCTCATATGCATGCCACAACATATTCCCCTAGCGACGTGTAGCTCATCCACTGAAGACTCTGACATGTGTGGCACTGAGCCCATGTTCCTCTAGCGACGTGTAGCTTATCCACTGAAGACTCTGACATGTGTGGCATTGAGCCCACTCAAAGATGACCAGTTCATGCAATTGATACAGCAGTAGAATGGTCAAAGCTTGTAAGACGCGGGTTAGATGTACTCGTACATGAGCGCGGGACAATGCATCTTGTCTATCGGCCAATTCGTTTTCCGCAGCTTCTATGGACAAATCCTACGACACCATAATTTTGTGATGTAGGCTGTACATCCCCAGTGCGTCAACGTAAGCATGCTGTACGTGAGGTACGTTAGGTAGAGCACAGATTTGACGGGATCGGCAAATGCCAGCCAGCCCTCCGCTCTGCTATCATCTGCACCTGCATCGTCAACCTTGGACCACCAAACACTTCATCAAACGTTAGCACCCCCCACCATCATTCAAGGGAAGTCTCGCAGGACAGAATTTAGCTGCCACTTCCGTTCATGTTTGCGCTTCATCTATACTGTACGCACGTTCTCACGTTGATGAGTGCGGCTTTCTGCAGTAGAGGCAGGGGGTGGATAAAGCGTCTCGCACAGGCTTCACTCTAGAGAGACAGCTTTGTGAAACTCTTGAAGTAATGCGGATCTCGTGACGCGTTTCCGTCTTCTTCTCTCTATATCTATCACATTTGCGCTTTTCAACCATTTTTAGCTCCTCTTGCGGCGGCATAGTAACACGCCATCATGCATTCTTCGTAGCCTCCATCGGACTACGAGCGGAAACAAGATCTTCTGGCCATCGCCGCCTTCTACCTTGACCGTCTGTCGTCAACATTGCCATCATTGAGCTACCATCGAGACGATCCACACGCTCCTTTGCCCTCCTCAATCCTCGCATTGCCATGATATCATTGAAACCTCCGAGCATATTTCACTCCCATCCGTCAAAGTACGCCACTTTCAGAGCATAATGGCTACAGAACAAGAGCTGGCGGACATGGAAAGGATGTCCTTTGATTATGTCCCGGATGTTAATGTAACATGCACCAGCAACCCTCCCAATTGAATCGGCCTGACAAAATCGCCAGGGGCCTCTTGTTGGAGAACAACAGTCAACTCAGGCCTTGGTGGCCGAGTACGCGCAAGCGGATCCGATCTATGTCCATAAGACGACTGTACGCTTCCGCTATCTTTGCGACCATCCTATCTGTAGCTAATAAAGCTCTTGGAATAGGCACTCCCCTCGAAATATTCTCACTACCGCACCGTCAGGGGAGATGGCAACTGTGGTTGGAGAGGTAATGACTCCACTAAGCATGACGAGTCTATCACCAATCACAGCTAACGTACCAGCAAGCTCTTGCATTTGGCTACTTCGAAGCTCTTCTCCGCATTGGCAACCCCGACAAAATTCGTGCAGAAGTAACAAAGCTCAGAGACTTCAACAAAATACTGGACGGTCTTGGATTAAACCCAATGATGTATGAAGACTTTGTTGATGCGACCTTAAACCTGCTCGAAAAGACTGTTGCAAGTCTACCGAACCATGACGGTGGAGCAGCTATCCTAGAGACCTTTAATGATGAAGCGACGTCCAACGAAATCGTCTACCACTTCAGGGTCAGTGCTTGGTTGGCCTATTGCTTGGTGACGAGGATAGCTGAAAATCGATTAGATGATAACCAGCGCGTGGATGAAGTCACATGCGGACTATTATGCGGGTTTTCTTGAAAGCGGCGACGTCAATGCTTACTGCCAACGTAACATTGATCCATTCGCGGTGGAGCTTGAACACTTTGGTCTGCAGGCCCTCGCTACAGCTCTGATCAACGAAGCCGGCATCGCTATAGAGGTTTTATACTTAGACCGCAGCACAGGCACTGAAGTCACCCCGCATAAATTCTCCGTGCTCGATGCGGCTTGCAACGAGGTGGAAAGCGCATCGACGATTCGTTTGCTGTACCGCCCGTATGTCTCTGAAATGTGTCTTTCCTATAAGCTACGGACTAATGAGTCGCAGCGGTCACTACGACCTATTGTACAAGGCCGAAGACATTGTCCAAATGTCCGTTCCTGCTTTAGCTAACCCAGAGATTCGTCTCTTATCCGACAACCCGTCCTTCTTGGCTTCCCTAAGCATCCCTCTCTCTCACAACGCTGATCTCGACCCACTACTAGATATTCCTGGCTTCTCCCTGGGGTTTGCTCCATCCGCATTTGCTTCCGTCGCTTACCAGAGCCCCAAGGAAGCCATTGCAGTGCAGAAGCCCCTAAGCCCCGCACCCAAAAAGAAAACCTCGCCTCCTTCGGCAAGCCAGCAGCCTTCATCTCCTTCAAAGGCTCTACCCATTCAACTAAAGATCCGCCCACATATGAATCAGTACGAGTTCGACTTCGAACATGTTGCTGAGCCGAAAGCGATAATACGCCAAGAGTGAGTGTTCAGCGGTCCTCCAATACCCAACTGCTCAGAGAATGACTGGTTCGCAGAGGCAGTCCAGATTTGTCTAAAAGAGAAGACCCTGCACACTATATGAACGAAGCTTTCCACCCTCACATGTGGCGGCCCGGGAAAGAATATAATAGAATATGGGAGAAAGAGGACTTAAGCAGAGGCTCTTTCTAAGAAGAAGGCCAATGCCTTGGTCCTCTTGTGACCAGGATCGCCTTCTTTTCTGGCTCCCGCACAAGTGCATGAAAAGACGCCGACGACCGAAACGATCTCTCTTTCTTACTATCCTTAATCCACAACAAAAGTTGGGCGGGGTTTTTTAATTGCAAGCGAGGAGTGCTGGAACTGTGTTTGAGGCTACAGCACATAGTATAACGGAGTTGGCGGCCAGCGTTGCTGCACCTCTTTCGCGACTAGGCCTAGAGGCTACTGCTTCATTTCTTATGATATCAGCCATTCGGATGCTTTCAAGCTAGGACGTTTGTCCTGACTTGATCTCAAGGAGAGACGGGAATAGCGAAGGGTTCGCTCTCATGCTATCGTGCTGCAGAACAACCATCCTGCTCTGTTTCAAGGGCCGAATCACATATTCATCCGTCTCCGAATATCACTAGTCTGTCCACCTGCCCCTCCAGCGTCCCACCAACCACAGTAAGGGGATCGATGCATGCACCTGATCCTCCACGCCGCACATCCTTCATATGACTTGACTTCACAGCAAGGAACTCTCCAGCGCTAATCCTAATCTCACTCATGTCCACCCTCCGCATGCCCATTACTCCTACCAATCGTTCCACATTCCTTCAACTCCCCACCACCACCCATTCTCGCTCTTCGTCCTTCCTCCGTCCCCGACCTCACCCTTCGCTTGCTACATCAGCCATCGCCACACCACCTCAACCCTCTCCGAAGCTGCGCCTCCTTTATTCAAGGCTCCTTCGTGACGTTGTCCTATCACGCCATCGACACCTACATGTCTTTATCCCTGCCCCTTGATCCGTACAAGTACCGCATTCCTACCACACGCATAGCCTAGAAACACTAGTAGATGAGAATCTATAAGGTGTAGCTGGGTAGTAGGGATGAGTGGAGACGATTGGCTGTGGGAATTGCTGCAGGTCATGGTCTGCCTGTGCTCTAGGATTATCTATTCTCTCGCAATTGTTTACCGGTAAGAGTCAGGCTGGCGCGGATCCACTACAGTCTGATGGAACCAGTTGGCAGGAATTATTTGTTCTGCTGGGCTATGGTATGGTATGTAATTGTAGAAGAAACCAAAAACGGCAGTAGCAAAACCAGCGCTCAGGCATTGCGTGGTATAAAAGTTCAAGACATATGATATGATTTGGCAGAGATGGACGATAGCCACCCAGATACCCATATATCCATCTTACTTTTCTATAAAAGCGAAAGATCCATCCAGCTCATTTAGACATTAACCCTATACAACATATCGTCCAAAATGTCTCAACAATGCCGCACCATTCGCTGTGAAAAAAAAGAAAAAGAATGATGTGGGTATCTCATACTGGTGTTCTACAACTAATCCAAAACAGTCACTCGGGCTGCCATTCCTTAAGAGGCTCCTTTGCCTCCGTAAAGCGTCCCATTCCCAAAGCCCACGGTCAACGCACTCAAATCCACTGTGATATTCCCTCCCACACTCGTCTGAGACGCATCGAAGGTCTTGCCTCCGCTGAGTGTCGTTGAGAGCATTCCCAGCGCTTTCGTAGCCGTATTCAGATTCGACGTCTCTTGGAAAATGAACAGTACCGCTGTCCGGCCAAAGTCAAGCACCTGTTGCGTAATGGGCCTATTGTTGCCCGAGGATACCGGCGCCGTTGTCGTGGCCGCGGGCGCTGCGGCGCCGGGTGTAGAGTCGACAGAGGGCGCGGCGAAGATGATGCCGTTGGATGATTGGGCGGCGCCGCGCGCGTGGAGGGGCCGGGTGGAGTGGGTGCGGGTTTTTGTTGGGAGAAGGAGGATGTCTTCTAGAGAGAGCGGTGTTGCGTCTTCGGGGAGGTGATTGTGTATGGGCAGCTGAAAGGGAAGGGAGCGGCGCTGGGCTTTGCCGTTTAATGTGACGAGGGCGTTTTCGGAGGAGCAGGAGAGATTGGTGGCGCTAAAAAGAGAGAGGACGGTATAGGAGGTTATGGGGATGCTGAAATTTGTTTGGGCGGCGGTAAGGATGCGCGGGATGTCGCTGCCTAGGGTTGCGTTATGGTAGGATGAGTCTGTATTAGTGACCGGTATATCGGTGGTTGTGCAACCATCGTCTGTGGGGGTATTGCAGATGGATCCTGTGAAGCCATTGGCGCAGATGCAGCGGCATTGCTTGTTGATAACAACGCTTGTTCCACCGTGTCCGCAGGCATTGCTGGACTGGCAGTCCGAAAGGCTTGGCCCGTTGTTCTTGTGTTGTTTTGGCAGAACGATCAGGGTGATAGGTATTATGACCGCCGCCGCAATTAGCAGGAGCACTATAATGAGAAGGAGAATGAACGCCCATATTGGCAAGCCACAGCATCGCCGCGGTCTAGGTCTGTTCGAGGACTGGGAGTCGTATCTGACAGTCTGGCCCCTGGAAAGTGCGGATTTGCCATGCGGTGACGGTGAAGGCCAACCATTTGCTCCTCTGTGGTGGGTAGGCGTTGAGGGCGAAGGCGATGGGAAGGCTGCAAGGATATCCGAGATTGAGCCAGACGAGCCCTTGGCAGCCTTCTCTTTCTCCTTCTCCTCCTCCTTTCGATTCAGTAGATCGAGCATCCCGATTCGACTTGCTGTCTTGCCTCGATCCAGATTTGAAGCCAGCTTCGTTGCTCGCCTGATGAGCTCCGGTAGACTTGTTGCACTACCTCTGGGCTCTTTTGAACCTTCCAAGTTCAAGCGTGGAGGACGCTTGTAACCCTTTTCGTTTGCAGGCTCGGGGGAAGCCGTACCACTTGAAGCCAATGCACCTCCCTTCTCAAGATGACCAAGTATCTCGCCTACTCTTGGATCGATTGGTGAATTGTTCGTGTCTGGTGTTCCAAAGTACTGGTTGGATGGGGGCATTGGAGGAGGCATACTACTGCGCGGAGAATCCAGGAAGGTCGCGTCACTCTCATATCCCGAATATGGATTGTGTAGTCGCCCTTGGTTTCTGAAATTGTGTCGTCCAATTGGATCTGTGCCCGCGCCCCCAGGACCACCAGGCCGCCAACGCTCATCTTGTCTGGCCTGCCAATTCAACTCTCGCGTTCTGCGGTCTCCTATGTCGGACTCGTCTCCGCTTTCCAGCGTGTCAAGAGACGTTATCCGTGGCCGTCCTTGGCTTCCTTTCGTGACAAGACCAGACGCATCGTCATGGTCGCCCGCGCTTGAAGCGCGACCACTGTTGGCCCCGGGCGACAAGTCTTCCTCCTCTTCCTCAATTCCAGGACCCATGTAGTATTCAGGAGGCCCATCTCCCCAGCTCTCCGGGATGACATGACTTGATGCGTACGAGCTATGCGCATCTGACATTTCTTCCGGGATGGGTGGAACAAACGAAGTTTGCGAATAGTAGGATGATCCTCCTTTCCGCGCTGAGGGTGGAGGCCCAAGGTTTCGGCGGGGCGGTGGTTGATAGGTAGGTATGGGAGGAACAGGGATGGATGGTGTAGAGGGAAACTCCGGTATGCTGCCAGTGGTGGAGTCCGATGCAGTCGTCAGTGGTCTGCTCGAGCTACTGGACTCCGTATAACTGTCCTCCCAGTAATTCCGTGGCGGCTGATCCGGGTTCGATGGTCTCCGGAATTGAAGAGGCGGAGGCTTGTTCTCCTGCATATCAGGTACGAAGTTCGGTCTGGGTGGTCTCTGTGGTGGAGTATTCCTTGGCTGACTTAGACCGTGTCTGCTTCCTTGAGGTGGGTACTGCGGATGTTGTGCGCGGTCAGTTGGACTTGAGCCCTGTTGAGGGGATCTCTCTTGCTGTGGAGATTGTCCTGGGCTCCTTATCGAAAGTGGAGTCGGGTAGGCTGGCATCTGATGTTCGGGCGGCAGCCCAGCAGCTGCTCTCTCCCTCGCACGTTTGACCGAGCCCGCGGGACTCTTCTCCCCATTCATTGCTCTTCCATTCCCCGTGGCCGCTTCTATAGCCTCCCGTATGTCGGACTCCATGTCTGGCCGCTTGGTCTGAGAAGAAACCACGACACTCTCATATCATTACTCGGTTGATTGCGCGCTGGCAGCGGCTGGCGATACCGTTCCCGAGGTTTCTTTCGCGCGGGCAGTATCTTGTAGCTCGCGCACAAATTCCTTGGGCAATTGGTTTCTCAGCGAGGCCGACCTGCGGCTTGAGGCTGCACCAGGCGCAGATGATGCTGTAAAGACCGTAGAGACCCAAGAAGGCGTCGTACAAGTGACGAGGGAACAAAGACCGCGAAAGGCAGCAGTGTGGGGCCGGAAGCTATTGAGATCGGGTGGGCAGCTGATGGCAGCGTAACGGAGTGGAGGTGCTGAATGCGTGGATAGGAGTGGTAGAAGAGTCTGTCGGAAAATATGTTGATGCTCTGTCAGATGCTCGAAGGTTTACGAAGTCCACGCAGAAGGATTTGCGATGCGGCGTTTTGTGGAGGCTCAGACCGGACGCGGACTCTCGAGACTGTTGCGGTAGGCAAGACAAAGGGGAGTCATTAGTGTCAGGCGTGCATATGGATTCGCTTTGTTTATGCAGATGGAAGCCCGCAATCGTCCAAATATAATAATGGGGGAATATGTAGGTACAAAGAAAAAGACACGACGACAAGCAGCAAGAAACAGGCAAAGTACTCGCAGAGTAACTTCTCAGTAATGTAGTAGGATGGATGGAGTTGAGAGAGACTCTGGGAGTTTTGGAGGGCGGCTCCGTTCTGATTTGCCTTGGCGAGTTTCGGCCCACAAGCGGCAAGACTGACAGCCTACTCCAGTCTACAGGCTGATTGGTGTGGCACAAACATGCCACCCATGAGTTGGTGCATCGAAGCCTTTCTTGGTTGCATGGGACCTGGCAATGTGGGTATTCTACGGAGTATGATGGCAGAGATTGGTTGATGGAAATGGAAATGGAAATGGAAATGGAAATTTGAGGCACGGAAATCATCATGCTAGAAATCATCATGCTAGAACTAGAACTAGTCGTGCTCACCACATTTATTATCCAACAAGGTGGCAAACACGCGCACATGATGATGCTCTGTCAGATTATTGTTGGTGGCTCTTTGCACCAAAGAGAGCACACTCCTTTTCCCTCTCAGTCTCGCACATGCAGCGGAGTTGAAGCGCAGTGTTGATCCTCCGTCGCACTCCAAACGCACTTCAAAACGGCTTGCTTGGCGCCGTTAGAGATTCGAGGCAAAGAAGAAACAGACTTGTTTCAGATGCATGCATGTCTTGGCGGGGCAGTATGGAGCGAAATCTTTTCCAATGCTTCCAGAAAGGATCGACCAAAGTCTGGGCTCTTTGAACATACCTTACCTTATGGATCTCTAGAACCACCCTGACCAGCCCCGGAAATAAGATTGTAATAGGAGGCTTCCACCCTTAACTTGTCTCCGGACCTCGCTCGTTCCATGCGCACACCATGCGTGCATGCTGCCATTACTCTGGATCACGTACTTTTAGTCAATCTTGACCTTTTTGCCCTGAAAGAGGATTTTGGGCTAAACCTCATCATGATGTTTCTGTTTATGGAGATGCACAGCCTGCAGTTCGGCTCTACGAGGGGCGTAGACCTTGCATTCAGGGCACAGTCAGCTTCCACCCCGCAAAAATGTCATCGCTCACCACTCCTTCGCATGCTATCTTTGGCAAGTGTTGCGTAAGCTTCTCGCTGGACCGGAACACGTTGGGTGGCACCGCATAGAACTACATCATTGTCGACCTCCCAAGGGTACTTTACCATGGAGCCATGGTATCTGGCCAAGAGAGGATTGCTACCGAAAATTTACAGCTCTTGAGAATGACCGCAATCACGGGTAAATCACCGTCATTGCCTGCGCTATGGATCGTTCTTGCCCTCTCCAGTCTGCTTGTGAGTAGGTAGTGCATGATCTCTTTGCTCTCTGTGACAATTAATCTATACTGCTAAACCTCAAGCATCCCGTACATTGAATAGATCCTTATTCCAAGCATTGTTCTGCATACTCGATAGGTAGCATACCCATAATTTTGTGTCACCCTCCTCATTTCGACCTCTCCAATGGCAACAGAGAGCGGCTCCATACCTGGACATACAACTCCTCTACGGGCACGTTGCCCTTCTAATGCCACCATTGCAGCGAACCTTGCTACATCGTTTGCACCTCCTCAGCAGACTACCCCGAACAGTGGTCGGAAAAGGAGGCATCTACCTAATCTGTCACGGTCTACAGCGAGTCCAAGCCATAGCACACAAATAGCGAACATCTTCCGCGACGCTTCGGTCACGCTACATGGGCTCAGATCTCCGCCAACTCGGCCGCCTTCCAACAGCAAAAGACCACGAATGCCCCTTTCAATGGCACGCAGCACCAGATTTGGCCACGCCAGCAGCCTTGCTATCGCAGATGAGAATGAGATGGAGGGTATTCTCCCGATTGGCGTCGCAACACCGCAGTACAACATCATACGCACTCCGGAAGCGGTAACCAACCCAGCTTTTGAGCAATGGCGACTACCTCAATCTTCCTCTTCTAACTCAAAATCTGGCTCACTTCCAACAAGCCAAATCCCCACTCCGGGTACGTACCCTTCGAATGACGGCAACATTGATTCATGGTTGAGTGGCGTGCTTGCCTCATCGTTGGAAGATGACCCCGGAACGATGGAAGAGGAGGGCATGGATCCCATTGGCATGTACGATTTGAGCAACAAAGAAAACACCAGCCCCGCTAAATCGTCGCCCTCGTCAGTCCGTCCACCACTATTCCACGTCAACTCCTCGATTCGCTACCCCAACATGAACCATAAATCTCCGACTCGGCCCCTCCAATTTCAACATCCTCTCACGCCTCGCGGTCATCTGAGTCTGCCACCGAGAAAGAAGAAGCCCAAAATCGTCGACGATTCTTTAGGTATCTTACCTAAACCCCGTCTACCTGTGCAGGATTTCACTATTCACGAGGACGAATTATCTGGTGCATTAGCCGAGCTAAGCCCCCAGGTTGAGCGTTATCGGAAGGGTAGGGGCCCCAAACGGGAACGGCGTCAGAGCTATCTCGATGAAGATGTGCTGGATATGAAGAACAAGGTACCCTTGGGGGAGTCTGCGCAGAGTGCACAATTGACCAAATCGCAGCCATTCTTGGGGGAAGCTGCCCATGCTGCGTTCAATTTCCAAGGCTAAGAAATACGAATATCAACAGTGAAAGCGGCTTCTTACACCAAATTTAATGTAGTTGTTACCATGCACTAATGGCAAGTACTTAACAGCAAGCGCTCTCTCAATTTGGATCCCCTTGAGAATCAACGCACAATATGAGAAACTATCATTCCGGTCTGCCATTCCTCAGACTCGATCGTTCTTTGTACATATGATTTCCGAGTCTTCATGGGGATTGTGGCTACCAAGAGTCATGGCGTGGGTCCTTTCCAATCTTTTCCGGTGGGGAAGGCGCTAAGACTGAGCAAGAGTCGCGTTCTCAAATTCATATCAATCGATGAAGTTTTTCGGTATACTACCATTATTATCACCTTTCGCAGCTTTATGTCACATCTTTCGTCTATTCAATCTCTTCACTCGATTTCCCTGCAATCTTCCCATGCTTGAACAGAATGTCGGTGCGCCAAACCACAATTCCAAATGAAACGCCCGCCTTCAACGCCCACATCAAGGCCTTCGACCGCCTACTCAACTTCGAAGACTCGCTCGTAGCCAAATCGAGCCACAGCCACATCCCCTTGAGAAACACCAAACCCATACCCCATGCCCCCAGCCTACGAGCTTCTCCGAAATCGCTGTCCAGTCGAACTTCCCTATATCCCCTACGATGAGCGCAATTGTCTTGTCTGCTTCGAACCCTTCAATACATTTGCTGCCAATGCTGCCAACTAAAATCTACCGCAGGCAAAATCCCTCCCCTGCGGTCATCTGATGTGCCAGAATTGTATGGCTCAATGATTTGATCCCGTCTGGGCAAGAGACAGTAATACATGCCCGCACTGCCGCGCTATCATGTTTCTAAAGTACACACCAATCAATACAGCAGAGAGTCAGCAAGCGAGCTGCAATTTGTTTGACTGGGTCTACGATGAACTCGCCGGCCACTTGGAACCCCACATCCTACTCCTTGAACGCCGCCAGAAGCGCGTCCTAGTCGTATGGCTTGGGTGGACTGCGTTATCGAAATTGGATGCAGAGAAGACGGCAACCGAGGAGGCTTTGGTAGCTACAATTAAAGTCACGGACATGTTCGAGACGGTGTTACGAAGGGAATGGTCAGAGAGGGAGTCCAGGCGGTCGGTTATTGAAGGCATAGTGGGTCAGATCAGTGTTCCCTGGCTTGTGAATGGGAACACCAGGGATGTAGCCCATATGGACGCGTTCTTTTGTGATCGGGGTAGGATGAGAGATGTGCAGGATGGAAGAGAGGTGTGGGTTCGGTGTCGAGTTGCGTGCTGCTGGAAGATCGGTTTGTTAAAGAAAATTCGGGTTTGGATCTAAGGGTAAGGCACTTTTTGAAGTCTTAACAAATGTTTCTGAAGTGGGGTCTTGGGTTCTTACTCACGATTTCTCCCAAGATTTGTCTTGTTACCCACAATTGTCGCGTGATCAAGTAATTAAGACCCTGAAATGTGGCAGGTGGACAGGAAGAGGTGGCGGGTGCTCATGTCTTCGTGCCTGGAGTTGGCGGTATGGGCTAAAGCCGAGGATGGGCTGATGAATGGAGGGACTGCATCAGCTCCACCCGATCTTAGCGGGCTGAATGAAGGAGGGCGATCGCACCTTAGGGGTGACTGATTGCTTCCTTGCGGGAGAGCAGGGAAGGGAGGTGCAGTTTCTGAGGGAGGATTTGTGCGATATTACGATACGAGGCTCGAGTCTTTGGTCAGCTGGATATATCTACAGACTTTCAACAATGTATGCCTACTGTACAATTTAGTAAAAGTGGAGACTTTAGCTTGCTCTTCTTTCATATACCAACGCCGCCATCCATGAATTAATATGATCAAATCATGACAGGTCAAATGACTCATACTAAGCTCCGCCAGCACCCTTCATGAACAATTTCTCCCGCCTCATAAGCAGCGAGAGCACGATGACCAGCGCACCAGCCGTCATACCCAATATCCACACCTTACTCATAGCATCCACAATCGCCTTTAGCACATCAGCCTGTTGTGTCTGACTCAAGCTCTTGATAAATGTTGAGCCTGCTCCTGCGATAGCCGCCTGGATCTCCATGACAGGAACAGTAGGAAGGATCTTGGCAATGGAGTTACTTGCTCCGTTCAGGAAGACAGTATTAGCAATTGCCAACGCGATAGTTCCACCCCCGACCTGCGCACAAGTGATGAACCCAATCGCCACTGGGATATGCTCCTTGCCGACTTTCGCCTGAGCCACCGAGAACGAAGCCTGCACGAAAGCCCCAGCACCGATGCCAGCGAGGACGCTGTAGCCATGGACGGACGGTGTAGAGGTGGAGACGCCGATAGTGAAGAGGAGCGCTTCGCCAATCAGGGTGCAGATTCCGCCGAAGAGGAACCAGGGAGAATAGTATCCTGTACTGCTCATGATGCCGCCGTTAGCGATGCAGGTGAATACCAGGACGCAGACGAAGGGGAGGAGGTGGACGCCGGCTCCGAGGGCGGAGGCATTCTTGACGAATTGGAAGAAGAGGGGGATGAAATAGATCGGGATGAATGTCGCGGTACTTGCGCAAGCTGTGGCGGCGAAGAGTAGTAGCATCGTCCTGGATTTGAGGAATTCGATGGGGAAGATACGGCGATCTTTGGTCGTAGCGACAGTGAAGGTTTGTTGGAAGCCGAACAGGATGAATAAGACACCTGAGGTGACAAATAAGCCTATGATGCGGCCGCTGTTCCAGGCGTAGACGACGCCTCCGAAGTTGATGGCCATGACGCCAGAGACGAAAGCGCTGCAGATTAGGATGGCGCCAATGTAGTCGATTTCGGCGAAGCGCTTTCTTTGGGTGACGCTTGGACGAGGATCATAGCGAGGGAGATAGAAGAAGAAGGCGGGCGCTAAGATGGCTCCCACGCAGAGATTGATGTAGAATGCCCACCTCCATCCTGCGCTGGAGTCGGTGAAAGCACCTCCAATGATGGGGCCGAGTACAGTCCCAAGACCCCATGTGATACCGGTCAAGGCAATGTACATAGGTCGCTCATGCTCGGTAGTGGTAACCGAAAGAAGCGTCATGACACCGCAGTACATACCGACGCCCCCAAAACCACAGAGTGCTCGGCCAAAGATGAGGACGTTCATAGTGTTAGAGGCACCACAAATGGCAGATCCAACTTCGAACAGGAAGACGGTGATGAGATACAGGATCTTAGCGTCGAACTGAGCATACATTTTCCCCCTTGTAGTCAATTAGAATGCGCCTCGAACCTGAAGTCGAGGGTGCGTAAGGGAACTTACCAGACTAAATTGGTACCAGCTGCGGCGACGAGGAAAGCGACTGATAGCCAGGGCAGCTTGTTGACTTCACCAAAGCGCTCCACAATGGCAGGCTGAACATCTGCAACAATGGTATTGTCGAGGGCGAAGAGGAAGGTAGATGCAAGAACGGCTGTTACGGCGAAGACCCACTTGATGCCGTGCACATTTCGAGGCGATGCCTCTTCCACAGCTTCCAACCCCTTCTCGGCGAATGCCACATCGCCGCCATGCTCAGAATTCTGCGATGATGATGTATTCGGCACCTCCAGCATCTTTTGCTCCCCATTCTTGGTGGTTTCAATTTGCTCGGCCATTGTCGATCATAGAGATGCAATCAAGCAACAGCGAACAAAGGATGGACAGGCAGCCACTATCTTGATGAAGATAATATTAGATTATTTAGCGTACAGAATACTATACTGCACAAAGCAACAAGAGACGGGAAAAATTCACAGCAGAAATCATCTGGTAAGCAGGCATTGAGGGTATCTTTATAGTTGAAAGGAAGACCATGGGGCAACCAACTCTCAATAAGCTTTACCTACCTGGAGTGAGTCGGAGTGAGTTGAGTCAGATTGAGGATCGACAAGCCTGTAGATGGGCACCATTGGTACGACAGGGAAATCTGACACTGCTGATGCTTGTCTGACCATTAACCATTTCCACATGGACATAAGGCTAGAATATGTCCGAGACCACGGGCCGGGGACCGTCTCAAGGTGTAAATCCGCAATTGGATTTCAAAGCATTCCCGCATTCACCGTTTCTAAAGTACGCTGGCGGCTGCATGCATCTCTTATCCGACATGTAAGCAGTAATCACTAATAAAGCATTCCAACAAGATCCACTTTTTTGACCTTGATTCTGGCCACAAAGATGGAGCTCTGCAATGTCGGAGGAAGCTTTTGGTCCGATTCTTTGCCTGTTGAACGAGCTTCTGTCTGGAGACTCTACCTCAAGACTCCCTGCAAGGCAATGCGCAGATGTATCGGGGTGATTATTTCGCCGCTGGGGATGCACTATACGAGGAGGAGGCAGAGGAAGGAAGCAAAGAGCTGTGAGGCGATCACCATTTCATAATATGCCTACTCATGCTCTCTACGAGTAGAGTAATCTCAGAGGCAGATGATCATAGCTACTGACGTGCCGCGAAAGTAAGAATTGATTGGCTTCAAATGAGTTAGGTTGTAATCGGAAAATCAGCTCCCGCTCGATTCGGTAAACACAAGCACTAGCGTCGGATTTGGGCCTCGGGCCCGCAAATCTTGGCGCTGGAACACGAGAAAACTTTACATTAGCCAAGAGCAGAGTACTGTACTAGTTCAAGATTTATCACTAAAAATTGATTAGTTGGGGCTTTCGTCGCTGAGTGTGCGTAATTTTTCTAGATCTCCATGAGGCCAATTATTTAAGACTAATCCGATAGTATTTGCAGGATTACAACCATCAACTCACGTCATTATCAAAATAATTGGCAAGGTGGGCCCCCTAAGATAGCCCATAAGCTGGACCCTAAGCTAGGTTTTAGGCGCCTATTAGGGGATCTCCTTTGTCTCCGGTGCAGACCCCCTGCTTAGTCGGAATTTTAGCGCCTAAGGGTATTCCTCTATAGGAGGTCTACACTCGGAACCGAGTAAATCCTAAAAATAAGGTTTCCTAACTGGTTAATTACCGCGCTAACGTCCCCCGGCCAAAAAAGCCCCCTAGAATATTATTAAGCTAAGAGTTTTTAATTTCTTAAATTACGATTAAATACCGAGAGATACCTACCTCTAATAGATTTTTAGAGGTCTTAGAACTCCTACGCTCGGTATAAAATATCTATTTATAATAGCGCCGAAAATCGTTAGATTTCTAATTTTCTAAAGAGTATTCGAATATATAGAGGGGTTTCTAAATCGTTTTCGGGGTAAATATAAAGATCGTTTTTTTCTATTATAAGGTTTCCGGAGTAGGTGTAAAATAATAAAAGTTCTGCCTTAAAACGTTAGTAAGTAGCTGTTGATAGGCTAGTAGACCTAGCTGCCGGAACTAAAATAATAGTCTCACGCCAGCGAGGAGGCAAGATCTCCTGGGGGGCCCTCCGGGGCAGCCCTACGGCCCACCTTGCCAATTATTTTGATAATGACGTGCAACTGTGCTGCAGTCTGCCTTTGGAGCCTTGACCCATTTATGAAATCAACAGTCTCACTCACTTTGTCGAGGTCTAGACTGTAATACCTTATCAGCAGATGCATCAAGCCCTCGCCCAACGCCATCGTAGAAGCTTACGGCGGTGGGACCGCACCGAGCTGCACATGGTGTCTAGTGCCTTAAGTCGGAGCCCAGATATCATGATGCTGAATATATGTACAACTGTACCCCTAGATGGAATCACCACTGGTGAATTTGATCCTAGTGCTCCAAGCGCGCGAACTTGTTCCCATATCGGATCAAGATCACGTTGACAAAACCATCTCGCAGTGCCTAACCTGCCATCACTTTTTAACCACCATTCTGATGCATGCTTTGTGCTTTGCCCGAATAGGTTTCGCCACATTTTCGAATTCAAAAATGCGGACTCCCAACACCACCGAATCGCACTTGGCGACGATGAATACTGTTTCACAGTGAACGGCTCCCGAGTACCCACTTAGTCTGAATCGGACAGAAATTCAGCAGAGAACAAGGAGGCTAAACAGTGTAGGCATCAAACCCCAAGAACGAAATCTACGAATTCTCAAATCGGCTCGAGAAGGATTTCCCTCAGATGGGATCTTGTTTGTGGTTTGGAGGTTTGAACTGTGATCGAATCGCGATTCCAATTTGTCTTGATTGGGTCAGGGTTGGACACCCTCAGAAAGTCCTCGTGATGATGTGTTCTTTGATTCAGGTACTCTTCACCTTGTTAAGATACAACGGAGATGCTCTTGAGTTGATCCTATTGCATCGTCACCGTGAACCGGCGAGATGGTGATCTCGTTGTAGTCAAAACAGACTGGGATTGCATTAGTGATTTCTCGCAGGGTGCAGAACAAAGAAGTGCTATATCTAATCCCAAGAACAATAGTGCTATGTTTTGCACGAAGCATTTGTTCTAATAAAAAAGGTATCCAATTCATAAGGCGCAGTACATGAGTGTCGACCATGCTCTTTGTCGAGGCCACAACAAAGCGTGATGGACTGACGACTTACCTCTCCAGGTGTCCCATCTCTCCTACGTACCTATACTCCCGAGCTTCCAACAATCATCCAGCCTACAAAATGTCTATCTCTCAAATCTATCAGAACATGCCGGCCACCATAAAGCTGTTGAAGGCTTTCTCTCGCTGGCAGAGGAAAGACAACTCGTACCAAAAGAAGGCCGTCGGACACAATGATCCGCGCTTCCTTGAAGATCATCAACTCGAGCCATATGCGCCGGTCCCACCACCAGCAGCTGTCCACTTCGTCAGCTCATTATCACCAGTGGACCTGGCCGATATTCCAGAGGATGATCGCGTATGTTGCATTTGCGCCAAGCCCTACCACACATTAGTCGACCAAAAGCTTGACGGAAGAAAGGAAGTCGCACTTAGCCTAAGCTGCTGTCGAAACGTCGTAGGCAACCTTTGCCTCTTCGAATGGCTCGACCCACGCGCCCCAGCGAACAATGTTTCCTGTGCCTTCTGCCGGGCTAAATGTTTCGAAAAGTTCGCTCACCTTCGTACAATTGAGGGTTTGCAGGCCCGGGTTGATCTGGCAGACTGGGCGATACAGACCCAACCACAGAAGGCGCTTCCTGAGACGAAAGAGGGGAGCTGGAGGGCGAAGACCCTGATAGCGAAGCACTGGCTAGGCGAAGCCTGCCAAGAATTGGAGCACAGCCACCTCGAGATCGAAAATAAGACCTTACGCCGGATTGAAAGAATGGAAGCTACTTACCCAGGGGTTCCTGAGATTGCGCGCCAAGCCTTGTGTCTTGATCACGACTTCTCTCTTCATGAAATACTGCTTGGCGGGATACGAATGCAGTTACAGCTATCCGAGGCAAGACGCAAGCTTCAAGCCCAGCTTACTAAGAATCGAGGAGATCGAGACGAGGTGCAGGAGATGAGGCAGGTGCTGCAGGATTTACACCGGCAGAGTGCTGAGCAAGCAAACTGGGATCAAAGGGAGGGTGGGGAGCAAGAGGAAGTGGAGGTCGAGGACGACGAAGGGCACTGGATGCACAGAGAGTCGACCCAGGAGTGGGCAATAAATCGTGAGCATTGATAAGTTTGAACGAGTGGCGGTAGAAGGGAGTAGCGTTGCGCATAAAGAACTTCGATGCTAGATTGGCTGACCCTTAAGTAGGCGGCTGCCGTAGATGAGACACGAAACAAATTGAGCTAGACACCATAAGTGCAGCAAAGGGAACGTACCAGCAATTTTCCAAAGCATGATAGAGAGAATCAAAGACAGTGAAAGGACATTAGGTTGACGCCGAATCGAGGTGACCTTTAAATGGCAGTAGCTGACTCAAGACACCACTTTTGAAGATACCTTTGGCAGCGCAGAGTGATTCATGTTCCACAGTGAAGGCCTTTGCACCAGTACTAAGGTACGAGTACCTCTTGGCTGCCTCCTTAGTATCACTTAGACCGGCAACCCTCGCCCTCCCACACCCTAGCCCTAATCAAAGGGGAGGGCGTTGCCGGTTTATGGGATAGAAACTTCCCCAAAATCCAGTATGGAAGACGGGGGTCATAGAGCTCTCGATGATGCATGTGTAGGGTTCGAGTTGCGTGGGCCAAAACTTGCTTGACCCTGTAGGGATCCATTCGATCGTGGATTGCCCCCTAGTCGTCCTATGTAAGATACATACATTGAATACCGTAATTTTCACTAGTTCTAGTGCGGTCGGCTTCGAATACTTTCCGTGGGTCAACATTTCTTCCTTTACCCGTTCCATCACTCTTCGTACATAGGTCCAGTCGAGAATACAGCGAATCTTTCCTCTTTATAATATCATCAGCCATCAACATGCCACGCCGTAGCGGTGGCCGAGCACCAGCACGTCCCGCGGCCGCCCCCAAGAGACCTGCAGTCGCGCCCCCTCAGCAACCATCTCGCGCCGCCAGCACGGCAGCACATCCTCCCGCAAACGTTCAACAGGCCGGCCCACCAGCTCAGCAGGGCAAGTCCCCTGGATTGTTCGGCCAGATGGCTTCCACAGCTGCGTAAGTCCGCTCCATGTCCCGAACAGCCAGTCTGGCTTCTACAAAATCCGGATACGGACTAGCCTTTCCCATATTTACAACCATCTCGAATCAACACTAAATTCATTACAGCGGTGTAGCAGTTGGCTCGTCAATCGGCCACGCCATTGGAGGCATGTTCGGGGGCGGATCGAGCGCCCCAGCGGAGCAGCAGCAAGCAGACAGTGCTGTTGCCAGCCAAGCCAATAACGATACCTACCAGAGCAGCACCTGGGGCCCACGTAGCTGCGAAACAGATGCAAAGTCCTTCACCCAATGCTTGGATCAGAACCAGGGCAATATGCAAATCTGCGGCTGGTACCTCGAGCAATTGGTAATCATCCTTCTTTACATCGCCCTACCATTCAAATACTGACTACCATTGCAGAAAGCCTGCCAGCAGGCTTCCAAAGAATACTAGTGGCATCCATCTATCGTTTGGACTATCTTGTGGAATGGATCAGAGAATCAAGCTTGTAGCATATCCTAGGCCTCACAAAATAGCATCAAAGATCAATCTCCTCTCCTTTACCGCAACCAAAGCGATTGAACACTCGTGGAACAATGGGGCACATTGGGAACAACAGTGGCCACCCGATATCCCAGATACAAAACAATCTGCCAGAAGTGCTTTTCATACGAATGTGATGCTTGTGTTTATTTGTCTTTGATCTTGACGTCTTCAACGAGCGTCTTCAAGTGCGATTTTCCTATCTCGCCCTCTAGATTGAGTGATACTTATTGAGATATCCATACAAAGAGCCTCGCCTGTGAATGCTCATGCAACTCCAACTTCTCCGCCCCGATTACACTCCAGCGCTAATCTGTCAGATTGATGGAGCCGTGCAAGTCTGTTTTCTGCTTCCACTCTCTTACGTAACATGCCTTCGTCCTCCGCCGCCAAAGCCTCAATATTCAGATCCGCTACATATATCGGAGAGACAAGCAGCACCGGTCCCTTAGTGTCATTGAGATGGTGTTCCACGTTGAGCTAGTTGTCATATTTAACTAATTCGACTCGTGCGATATTATACTAGGCTTTCAGTGTCTGTTGGACGGTTCTGAATCAGCGTTATTGTCTTGTCTCATACACTTGGTCTTGAGGCGTTTATGGGGAAGCTTCAGTGAATCAATGCTCCCATGGCATTGTGTGCCTCAGATATTGTCAAAGATCGGAAAGATGTCACTCAGAAAACGGCCTTACATCGTCGACTTGGTCTTCGAGATTCTACGAGTTGCTCATGTGCAGTTCAGCGAACAGTGAGGATGTGTCTTGCCAGTCAATAACCAATTGATCTTCCTTCACAGAAACAGCACCAGCAGTAGCAGTGCCTTCCGTCGGCGACAAGGAAAAGCTAACCGGATTAGTAACCTTCTCTTAGGTGAGAAAAGATGTTTTACCTTTGGCAATTCGAGATACAGCCGATCATGTTTCGAATACGCACAAGGCTTGCTGGGAGATCACACCTAGGCACTGAGGCTAGGCAGGGTGGCACGCGAGGACGAAGGTCGCAGTTTCCCAGTTCATGCCTGCAGTAGCGCTTCTCTACTAACGCATTTCAAAATAATGAGGTACTCGTACATCACTTTGCCGTCCGCTGCAGCACAGTTCGTTTGAGCAAATCACGACTTGGCCGGGCCTATATGGCCATACAAGGCCCTCCAAAGACTCGGGATGGTTCCAGCGACTGCGAAACGAAGCGATGTATTTGTTTTGTGAGAGGACAAACCAAGGTCCCCAACTCCCAGGCCCCATCCAAGACTATAGAAATGCCAACGTACAACATATTCATGGAATTTGTTGGTGTATGTCAGCGCTTAAGAGAAATGAGGAAAGGCCCTAATAAGAAAGAGAGTTGAGCATTTGGTCAAAGTACTAGTTTTTCAGCCAACGAATTCTTCCGCCTATTGTCGTTCGCTGATGTGCAAAGGATAAATCTGTCCACGCCAATTGAACGCTAATTGGCCATTATTACGACCCAGAGCTTGAATCTCACGCTACCATTTGAGACATGGCCATGAGCACACAATTCGATAGTGGAAAGTCATATTCGGAGAGGTTGCCAATCCGATACTCTATCTCCCAAGGTATGCCGTCGTAGTTGATATGGAGTCAATGATTTGGTAAATGCATGATGAACCCCAGCGCCTCGCTAAATGTGATCTGAATGCAGAACTCTGTCTCCTCGATCAAGCCAACTCACTCGTCCTTGTCTTCTGCATCGCGTCGGGGCTCAAAGTTCAGCTGCATGTTTTAGCTGATTATCCTGGAGGGGGAATAGAGGAGTCTTTACCTGGTTTCCATTGTATAGTTGGTGGTCCTCGCGGTCTTGCTGATCCCGCAGAGTACGGATGTTGACACCTGACCCTGTTCCTCTCGCATCTGTTTCAGTACTGGCTTGAGTTATGTTTTCAGGTGCAGGAGACTGATCCTCTTGCGTTGTAGCATGACCAAGCCCGAGGAACGTTCCAAGAGCACCTGCAACCAAGCCGGCACCAGCCAATACCACATTGTAACCAGCTGAAGCTCCCCGAGACACAATTCCTCGGCCTCCGCTATAGGCAGCAGTATAGCCCTGAACAGGGACCATGACCAAAGTCGCGCTAGGTGTGAGACCAAGAGATTGTAAACTGTCCTCCTCTTCCGAGATAGACAATGTCCGATTTGGCAAGGGCGTGAGGATTTGCTTGAATGTGTAGGGAAAGTCGCCGTCTAACCTCTGCTTATCTACCCACAGACGAACATCGACACGTAGCGTATCTTCTGATGAGAATCTATCGCGAATTGTGCTGCCATCAAACATTCGGACTTGGACCGAACACTCTTTTGACCTCGTGGACCTCGGAGCGTTCATCTCACCTTTCAGCTGCTGCTCCACAAGCTCGGAATCAGCCTTTCCTTCAGCCTCGGCTCTTGCCGATGCCCGCCGACGCTCTTCTTTTTCCTTTCTTTCAGCCTTGTCGTGCTCGATTTGTCTCAAGATGCGCTCACGTTCTAATTTTGCATCTTGATTCCTTTTGCGCTGCTGCTGGGCATAGACCGCTTGTTTAGCTTTCGCTGAATCAGGAGCAGCAGTCATGGACTCTTTGCGAGCGTCGGCTTGAGTTTTACGCTCTACTTTCTCGGCTGCCTCTTTTTCCTTTTTGTCGGCTTCAAGACGCCGCCTTCGGTCTGCTAGAAGCTTTTGAATCGCTTGTGAACTCTGATTGGAGGGCTGGGAGGTCTGAGAATTCAGAGACGCCAAAGCTGGAGGAGTAGACTGATTTGTACTGGAGCTGACAGCAGGGATAGAGTTTGTAGGTATAAACGATTGTGAGGGAATAGTGGCTTGCTCTGCGGGTGACGTAGCTGTAGGAGAACTTGCGTCGGCAGCAGAAGCGGGATTCATAGCCTGACTTGCCATGGAATGTGCGGAGGATTTCTCAGCGTCAGCGGCAGGTTGTGAGGTGGGGGCTGCAAGCGAAGAAGTGTCGATCATAGTCTTAAGTATCTCTGCCTTGAAATGGTCTCGCGTATCTGGCGCTCGAAGATCCAGGATTAGTTGACCATTACTATGATAGTGTTAGAAGCTTGAACACTTTTGATCAAGGGCTTCTCGAACGTACTGGATAACGATGAAGGCAGGCACCACAGGAACGGGATAGTATGCCGAAAGGTACCCGGCCTCCTGAGATCCTGCTTTGAGACGAAGAGTCACCGCTTTTGTAGTCAAAGCAGTGCTTGTTTGCTGGTCGGTCAGATATTCGTCCTCCCATTGTGAGCTCTGCTCATCGTCGCCTTGATCCAATCAGTCACTCTCTTGGAACTGAGGAAAGACAGGAGAAACTTACCTTTGACAAAGCAAGCAATATACTTAGATTCTCTCAAAGCCAGGGCGATGCCCGAATGCAAGTCTCCATCGAAATACATGACTGCTGTCGTGGATATCTTTGAGTATTTCCGAGCAGTCAAGTCAGTTCAATGTCAATGAATACCGTAGGCAGCTCTCGGGATTTCTTCGGCAGCCGGAGTTAAGAATGTTATTGAAGGTTAGCCCCAAATGACAATCCACTGAATCCAATCCATCCCATACGATACAAACAGCATGAACCCACAGAGTTTTTTGCTACGCGCTTTGGGGGCTGTCAGAGGTACCGCATTCCAATCAGTATCACGAAACAGACCCCAACCTCGGCCTTGCTCCAAATGTGGTCAAACATGGCTTCCACAGCGGCGTTATGCAAACACGCCTGCAGATGACCCATACTTTGAGTCCATTGTCGACAACCCTCCCATCCTAGTAAAGAGTGGCCAGAAACATGGTCCAGGTCTCATCGTTCTATGTAAGCTTTACAACAGCCATACCGATGCGCAATAGGTCTAACAACAATCAGGGCTCGTTCCAGCTATAGCATTTGGCTTAGGGACATGGCAGGTCTTCAGGCTCAAATCGAAGACAGAAATGATAGCAAGATTCGAGGACCGTATATTGAAGTCCCCTCTACCTCTACCACCACGAGTGGATCCAGATGCCATCAAGGATTTTGACTATCGACGGGTCTACACTACAGGACTTCTACGACATGATCAAGAGATGTTGATTGGGCCTCGCATTCACGATGGTAAGGATGGGTACTTGGTGGTTACACCTTTGGAGCGCGAAGGCAGCGGCTCTACTATTTTGGTGAACAGGGGCTGGATTGCGAAGAAGTTCAGGAGACAATTTGACAGGAAGGACGGTCTGCCAAAGGGAGCGGTCACAGTTGAGGGTTTACTGAGGGAGCCATGGCAGAAGAACATGTTCACACCAGATAACAAGCCAGAGCTGGGAGAATTTTACTTTCCAGATGTCGAGCAAATGGCAAAGTTTACAGGGAGTGATCCAATCTGGATAGAAGAGACCATGCGTAAGTCACGCACGAATCATCCTACGAATGGGATGGGAGCTGATTATGCCATTAGAACAGGACCTTCTGAAAGCATACGACAGAGAAGCTGTTGGCATTCCTATAGGTCGGCCTGCTGAAGTAAATTTAAGGAATAATCACACGCAATACATATTCACCTGGTAAGCTCAGTCCCTGCGTATCTTCCTAGACGCCAGAACGAAATCGTCATTTAAAGGCCACGCTCACGCAATCAATTAGGTACGCGTTATCAGCTGCAACTGCCATCATGTTTTGGATGGTAGTGAAAAAGCCACCGTCGGATGTTGCTAGACGTATAAGGCAAAATAAGGAATGGTGAATCATGAGTCATTACTGTTCGTCAGCTGCTTCGTCTTCGTCGATTACTCCACGGCGCGGTCTCCTCCGCTGTGGAATTGCTTTAGGTGGTGGTATCCGCATGTGCTGGAGCAGCTCTCCAGGCAGGTGTTTGTGAACCAAGGAGAAAGGCGTAGATGTAATCGATAGAATACGCTGTCTATGTCGAGGGTTAGCGCTAGACTGCTGCATCCTAGCAAGAAGCACGCTGGCTCCACTTACCGCTTCATGACTGCAATAGCATCGCTCTCGTCGATTTTTTTTCTCCCTGCGTGATGAGCAAACGCCCCCAAGTCTTCACTAAATTGTTCGAAGTATTGATCACTAGCCTCCATGATTGCTTTAAGGGTCTCCTTGCCGAGCCTTGTCTTCTTGCTTCCCAGGGATTGATTAAACGTCGATGCAATCCTCTTCGTAATTATGGGAGGAAGGCTCGGGTAGGGGATTCCATATCGTGACCTCTCGAGGGGTTTGGGGACCCTATTTCGAGGCTTCGTCACTCTGATGGGCTTCTTCAACCTGGATGGCAGAGTTCGGAATGCGCCACGTTGCAGATCGTCAAAGTCATCGAGTTGCTCGTCCGGATGAGCAGCTAAGGGAGAAGATTTCCTAGGGTTGATAAAAGGAATGTTGAGAACGAAAGGCGAAAGAGTGCTAGTGTCGAGATGATGGTTTTGTTGCAAATCACTGTACCGCCTCTTGCGGCGATCTATGTTCTCGAATATCGCCTGCCTCAAGTTTTCAGTATCACCGCTGCAAAGCCGTCAACTCCATTCCACCCAAGATTTCGACATAATACTGACCCAAGATCTGACCCTTCTCCAAGATTTCCCAATTCATCTGCATCCATGTCCACGTCCAACAACTTGTCGGCCATGCTCTCATCCATTACAGACTGTGATATATCGTTCAGGCCAACCTCGCTGATATTGCCAAAGCGATCGCTTGCGCGGATGCTCCCAAAGCTACCCCTCGAAAGTCTTCCATGCGGCTGTTCACTGATTGCTCGTCTTCCAATCTCTATTGATCTCCCGGTTTGCTCCACCTCTTCCAGAGGCATGGAGAGCCGTGGCGGAGCCTCTGAGAAGCTGTCGTCTTCAACCACTCCTTCATCAATAGCAATTGAGAATCTCGGTTGCGGCAAGTCCAGTCCATCATCAAAATCTTCGGTTGGGATTTGGTCGGGCTTGTTCGACTGAGGTTGTGCTGGAAGAGCCGATGGCCTGCTAGGTTGATTGTTTTGGGCCAAGACTAGTATGACCAAGACATTAGTATGATCTTTAAGCGCGACAACCTGATATACGTACTCCTGCTTAGTTGTCTCAATGCGTCTCTGGGTGTCTCGCGCTGTAGTCGTCCGCTCTTGCGCCTATCGCGCCCAGGTGTGGCCCTTCGTTGCTGCAATGCCCTTATAGCATGCGGAGTGGTAGGGTTACTCCTGTCGCCCCGAGTAGGTTGCAACGGTAGACGGGTGTTTGGTGTACGCGATGGATTAGAAGGATGTGCGGGAACACGGCCATGAGAGAGAGGTGCTCCAATGCTTGAAACGCGCCTCCGCGGCGTTGAGGGCTTTCGTATCATTTCAGCCAATTGCCGTAGCTAGACAGCACGCTTTATCAGCAAAAGTCCTTGATAATGCCATGCAATACCTACAGTTGCGTGTGGTGTTGGTTTCGGGGCCATGAGGCTGGGTCTACCAGCGACGGAATTGCGGGGCGTGACCCGCGACGATTTGGAGGGAACAGAGAGCTCTCTCTCAGTACCCGCGTCGATCCAAACATTTTCTTTGAGCCGAGTGTCTCCATCGTCCATCTTGCCGATATTCTGAAGACCAAAGTGGTCGACAAATTCTCGTTCAAATGAGCTGTCTCGAATGAGACCATTTGTAAACAGATGACGGACTTTTGCCAAGCCGGCAGTAAGCGCGCTCGTTGAAGCTAAATTAGTCTTCGCTCGGTTTAATAGGGAAATATCGAATTAGAAATTGACTCCTTGAAATCATCTGTACTTTAGTTCACAACCTTCGATATGATGGTCATCAAGCATTGAGACAAGCCTCTCATATATGTTCTCGTCGATCCTCGAGTCTATCATGTCTAATTCGTCAGGGTCTTCTTTGAGCCCATCGCCCGGGAAACCTAATAGTCCTCAACCAGATTTACCTCACAAAATCGGAAAGCGGAAACGGCCAGTTGATGAAGAAGACCACAAGAATGTAGTCAAAAAGCCAGTTCAGCGAAAGAAGACCAAAAATGCGAAGCCAGATGAGGATGAGAATTTAGATCTGGAACGAGGACTAAATCTAGCAATTGGAAAGTTGGAGAGTCGATTACTGGCAGACTACGTCGCCCAACGGACCAAGCGCTTCTCACCAGAACTTAGTCTCGTCGAACTCGAGGACAGGCATATACCAGGTACTTCTGGCATATTCATCTCGGGCAAGCTACGATTCTAGTTGAATACTGATTTCCTATGTAGGAAACGCATTCCAAGATACTAGTACCTGGAAACGACCGAGGATACTGCAAGATATGCCGGACTTCCTCGACCACTACAGCTCAAGACCTAGTGGGAATAAATCTCTGTCCTCAGCCTCTAAACAAAATGGAAGTCCCCACACCCTAGTCATTACTTCAGCAGGTCTCCGTGCTGCCGACATTACCAGGTATGTTGACTCACCTGAACAACTAAAAAGTTTGAGTTGACGCATTCTAGGGCTTTGCGGACCTTCCAAACCAAGGAAGCTGTGGTGGCTAAGCTCTTTGCAAAGCACATCAAGTTGAAAGACGCCATAATATACGTCAAGAAGACGAGGTGGGTTCCATGTAATTTTGCACACTGCTTCCTTGACCAGTTTGGTGCTAATTGAAGTAGAATTGGAATAGGTATCGGGACTCCCTCTCGAATTGTAGATCTTCTCGAAGCAGGTATGTTTTGGCCATCCTGCGTATCACGTTGCATGCTTATGCTGTGGACGATGATGCTGACCAGAGTAGGCGCTTTATCGGTCACAGAGCTAGAGCGAGTGCTGATTGATGCTACGCACATTGATCAGAAGAAGAGGGGAATCTTCGACATGCGAGAGACCCAAGAACCTCTGATGCTGCTATTGAACCAGCCTGAGCTGAAAAGTCGGTATGGTAGTGAAAAGGGGAACGTTCAGCTCATGCTGTATTGATCAGTGGCATTGAATGCATGACGTATTCATCAATTGTGTTCAATTGCAACTTGCTTCGAAGAGGCCATCGAGATAAGAATTGCACACCATGCTCAAGGAGTGTAGGAAACACAGCCTTGCACCTTAGAATGGACTAATGATATGAAGACGAACCCGTATGGAGAGAAAGTAGTGTGATTTTCCTTGACATTTCGCCCTTGAAACTTGGTGTTTACTAAAGGCCGGTTCTGCCTTCCTCTTTCGACGCATTCGCACGAAAATATGCAACCACGCTAGCGACCCAGCACGTTTCCTTCTCAACAACACTCCACAGTACTCCACTCCATTACACCGCATCCTACCCTTAGTCATTCACCTGAGTCTGCACTCGTCCTCGATAGTCTCCTCCCATCGTCAAGTCAATTTCCTCGCAACACACCACACTGCGTCAAATCTAAGCCCTCCACTTCAACCCTCGTCAGTCGTTACCGCTCACCTCGCTCGCGTCACAACAGCAGGGCGCTAACAACTACTTTCGACGCGTCTTTGCGTGCCACAATGAAGTGGCAGGCAGTAATTGTGGGCCTTGGCTGGCTGCACAAGGTCACTGGCTTGGACGACTTGGATTCTCCGGGCCTGTACACTGGCACTGGCTTTATTAACTTAGAGTCTCCAGGTGAGCTTGGCCAACACACCTCTAGACAGATACAAACATATGCTAACCTCCACTGAAGAATGCGTGCCCAAGTGTTGGGAGAACTCGAAGTACGTCAGCTACTGTGTCGAGGACAACGGGAGAGAGTGTCTTTGCAAGGATGCCCAATTCCAGAACGTGCGTGTATCAGTTCTAGCACCTCATCATCTGCTGGTGACTGACAATCTTCTAGGTTGTCCTCCAATGTCTCTACTCCCAATGCCCGACTACGCAATTTGGCTCTGCCTTGCATCACGCTCTTTCGCAGTGCTCAGATCTGGGGATCGATGCTACTGAAGTCTTACCTCCTCTCATACGCCACCAAGGCCTTCGCAAGCGTGGAAGTCAACCCATTGCCTCTGTCTCTGCACACGTCGTCGGACACTATGTCTCCGCGTCAGCGGTTCACTCACTAGCCCGTCGTTCAGTAGGTGTTTCTGCATTCGTCAGCGCCCGTCCAACTCGCAGCGTGGTTCGTCTTCCTACACAAGCCACAAACACACCCAACGCCCCATTCTCTGTATCAGCCTCTTCTGCAGAGCCATCGAGCGGTGCGGTCATCACCAGTGCCAGTGTACTGTTGCCCACGGAAGCATATTGAAGGATCTTGGACTAGACGAAGTGATCGTGATGAGGGACATCAACACCCTTCCCTTACCCCAAAGTCGAGTTCTCTCTACGCTTCTTTCGGACCTCATAGGATTAACAAATCACATTCTACACCAGAATTCTCAGCGTCCAACACCTTCCCCATGCTTCAGTGTGGAAGGATATTCGAGAAGGCTGTCGGCGGCTCACATTTTTCACTCATCCTACGTTCTACATGCAATTACATCGCTCAGGGAGCAATTCATCTTCGGCATCCACTTCTCTGTACTGGCTACATGGCTTCAACTTCAAAGGCACGGTATTCGGGTCCGCCTTCATGTACACCAAGTTGGCAGCATATCATAATCCCGACTTTATAGACTTTAATACTTAATAGATGGCGTTCTTCCACTGAGTTTCTTATCCCGTTCTCTCGCCCAAATTACCTCGCTCCTCTGAGTGCTAGTCATAGTTGAAGTTCCTGCTGAAGAGTACAGAAAGTTCGGAAACACGATTAACGCAACTCAAGGATGGTTTTGCCTTGGCAACATACTCCATCCGCCCAGCTATGTGTATGCTTAGGCCAAATTCGGATATTCTTGTAAGTGGTCGGGATGTCTTGGTGAGACAGCCCCCTGACGTAAGTCTGCACGCTGGCTTCGAAACATTGTTTTTGGCTTCCTGTGCTACCCGGCGAGTCTGATTAGAAGGCATTGTAATTTGGAGGGAAGATTCTTCTGGAATTTGATGATAGAGAATATTGGAGATGTTGGCATATGGCCTAGCGCCTTGGCATATCGCTAGATAGCTCCCACAGCATAGAGCCTTCTGAATGAACAACTTGCACCCATTTAGGATTCCAACAGGAGATCGACACTCAATTAGAGTTACTCTACCTTGCCTAAGGCAGGCCGGGCTATGGAAACTCCAATGTATACCAAGAGGCATATAGACCTACCGTACGAGAGGTTTCTCATTCGGGCAAGCCCCCCTGTGCGAGATAAATTGTTCGGAATTTGAAATCATCAGACCTATACAAAGAGCTATCGCATCCAAATCGAAGTAAAAGTCTTGACGGTCACAACAACCAGCCAGCATCGAGGTCCTCGTTTGTCACTAGATCAGTGTCACAACATTCCGATTTTTCTCACTGTCATCCATTTGTAAGTCTCTATATGTATACTCTCAGCATCGAGAGCTTCGATCCAGTTGTCGGCAATGGCACACAGATCAGCAAAGCCACCGACACTGCCTATACTTTGCATGTCGCCGTTGATACCAGCACTGTTCATCCTTTACTTATCGCTGGCGAGCCTATCTTCTTACACTTAATAAGGCGCGCTTCTCCAAAAATGCGAATAAAGATGTCCGCGATTAGAAAATCGATTCATCGAGCGAAGCGAACAACCTTGAACTGACAGCAAGCGAAAGGCCATTGCCATGACACAAGTCCAGCAAGCAATACTCGGCCACGACTTCACCCATGGAGTCCTTGACGTTATCATCATCTCTAAACGGCGTGTCCATTCAACGGTGCCTGAGTTGACAATGGATGCCGTCGATCTATGGGATTTCCTTGCGCGTGTCAAATTTCGAAGACGAGCAGGTTCGAAGACCGTCCTGGAATCCGTCGCTATAGGTGATAGCAGGGACTAGCCGTCAGCACTCCAGTGATATTACAAGAAGTAGCAGCATGGCTGCCCATGTTGTAGGGACAAGGCACCTCGCCAGGTTCTCCACCGATCCTGCAGTCCACGCCTACAATCCAAAAAATTCTTTGGCTCACTTTTGCTTAACGGATGGCGTTTCTAAGACCTCTGCCACAAAAATGTTCTTCTAAGCACACATGCGTACTCATAAAATATGAAGTATGAGGACGACAAAGCCATGCCATCGTTTTGATCCTTCCATCGTGCCGTCATCCACAAATTCATAAACTTACTTTACCAATTTTAAGATCGCTGTTCACAACGAGCTCTCACCTATGAGATATCCTGTCGAGAATTTCGGCATTTCATTCGTCTACCAGTCTGAACTTTCTCTCATGAAGCACATGACGAGACTTCATCAACTTCATAGCACAGAATCAATTGCCACCTTGCCATACAAGACCATGCCTAAGGAACCCCTGGCTAGGGTCCGCGATAATACCCAGTTGAAGATTGAGCAAATCGAACTACCAGCGCCGAGGTCGATTCTCTACGTCTGAGTGTCCACAAGCTTCACAAAATGGCAGATACGAATGTCAGAAATAGGTCGTATGGACGCCGTCGATGTCGATGTTTGCTCCACGTCAAAACCCTGTCAAAATTTGCGTTATGACGACGACGCATGAGAAGGGCAGATATTTCCATTATTATCTCATAAAAACACGCGTCAAAAGCGAAGGAAGCCCAATCCTTGCTTGGAAGGAGAGTAAGAGCGAGCACGCTGACGAGATGAAAATCGGCTGAATCAAGGCTCTCGATTGTAGAAGTGTGAGAATCGAAGATATCGAGAATCATCACGTTTTTCACTTGACAAAAACTTTGCATTCGATGAGACTTTTGCTAACTTTGCCACGCGCTTCATTCTCGCAAATACTAGGTGAAATCAACATCAACCCAGAGTGTATGGCAGGTAGCTTAGAGACGATTGAGGATGGGAAAGTAGATAACTTCTACCCTACTGTATACACCAACTTTTGACCACTGACTCTGTTTTCCCTTAGTGCTTGCAGGCCATCTAACATCCCCCCGAGCCCTCCTTTCGCAATACTAGGCGTATGGACCTTGAGTTCTCCTTCAGCCAAGAGCTTTTCTGTTAGGTTCCAGAAAATCACAGCAATTTCGAGAGCCTCTTTATTGCCCGGAATCTCCTTGGGTCCAAACTTCAAGTCTTCACCCAACGCAGTATATGCAATGGTAGATCCGCTCTCGACGTTTTTACGTGGGAATTCTATCGGCAGCAGCTCAGAGTATTCGCAACCACTCGTTGACGATAGTGCATCTGCACAAATGGCGATAGATGGACCTTCGAAGATAGTACTAAAGGCGTTCTCGAGATTGTTCATTGTATGTTCGCGAATCTCCTCTCCGCAATTGGGCTCCTTATAATCGAACCACGCATCGGCGCCAAGTTTCTTTACATGGTCGAAGTTTTGGTGTGAACAAGTAGTCACAACATTAAGGCCAGATCTACCAATGGATTGTTAACAAAAGCCCATGCAGACGATGAATGCAGTACATGTAATGTTGTAAACTGAATTGCCAGAACTCCAGTAGCCACAAAATTTGACAGTTAGAACATAGAAGAAAATTATGATATTGTGGTCGACCACCAGTATTTGGCTTGAATTCCATTTCGCAGTGTCAACGAGAGAAAAGGTCACAGAGTGCACGTACCGTGGAACCAACGTAGACGAGTACGGGGGGGTTCTTTGCGGCAGGCTCTGAGGGCAACGGCAACCTCATGGACTGATACAGACCCTGGCCGACAGTCGTGATACGACGCCTAGTGTTGCAGCTTCTTCGAATGTTATTTGCTCAGATACGATAGTCTGCAAGTCGCCCTTGGCTAGATCCGATCACCCTTCTTGAAAGACTTCTAGACATCCTTCCCAACCTCCTCCACTATTCCAGCATAATCGCAACCCACCAATGCATCTTTCGTTGGGCGCTTGTCAATGTGCTTCCAGTCAGTGGGATTCAAAGCCACCGCAGAGGTTCTGATAAGGACATAATCGCTACGAAGATGCGATATGGGAAAGTCTTCAACAAGTCTGGCATCCCTTGCACCCTGAAGCATCTGCGAAGGCATTGCTAGGCAAAATAAGACGTATTGTTCTTATTGTTGGGTTGCAAGTGCGACGAAATGATCTGTGCTATTACAGCTATCTGATCGCAGGTGCAGGAAGGTTTGCCTAGGTGCTTTTTCAGGAAGGTAAGTAAACAACAGAAGGATTCGAATTGATAAGGCGGCTAGTAAAGGTAAAAAAGGGTCACCCCTGAACCGTCCACTCGTAGGGTTGAAGCCCGTAGACCCCCGAAAGAGCACCCTAGAACGCATTGTTTAGGCGACAAGACACAAGGGGGTGGCATAACCCCTTGCCGCTCCAGCCCTACCGCCTAGTACTATAGAAATTATGTACTTACTCCACTAATTGAGTAATCTATTAATAACCACTCAACAACGAAGCTCGTACGCTGTTACCAGATCTATAGCATCCAGATATAGGGGGTCTACAAGCAGATACCCTCCCAAAGACGTGATTTTCGTTATTTCTCTGGTGTCAGGCGATATGGCTGGACCGGCAAGGGGTTATGCCACCCCCTGTGCGCCTTGCTGTGGAATGACGCCTGCTCTATTTGCACTTGGGAACAACACGCAAGTCTGTCTCTTAGGGTCGTTCGTTGATATAGCACCATTCTCCTACATAATTATTAGAGATTTACGGCTATGAAATTTCCTCCGTGACTTCATTAAATTGGAAGCATATTCCAGGCGTCCAGTCAAAGGGATGTATTCAAAAGTTTCACTTTTGATACTGGGCATGAGCCTTACGCTTTATGAATAAACGACCTAGCATACCAGGGAGCTTACGGCATACATCTTGGCATTTTCGCGAGTGTGAGCCTGAGCCTTCGAATTCTAAAGTCATATACTAAGAGCCTTGATCATGGACTTCTTAGCTTTACCCCTGTAGATAGACATGGCTCTAACCATAGTCGCGCTATTGTAGAAGCTTTATTTGAAGATACCTAATGTTAAGGGAGCTATGGTAGACTTTGATAAATATCAAACATTGGTGCAGATACTGGGAGCACGAATATAAAGTAGCTGCTAGTGTTGTCCCAGCGTGATAGGAGAAGAAGGTATAAGTAGAATAGCCGGAAACAACAAGCTTTCCTGTAAACGCGTTATCGCCGGAAAGCTAAGCGCCAGATAGGGCTCCCATCGAGAATGCTGAAACTGAGGTCTCATAACAGTGCGATCTCTCACAGGCAACGGCCTTAAGCAAGCTTCCTTTGTAGTGTAGCTTGGATATATCTAGCTACCTAAAGGACCCAGAAATTGGCACACGCCGATGCAGGCTAGGCAGCCAAGCTGCTACCAGTCCTAAAGAACCTCCTATCTAATCGACGCGCGGGGCCCTGTTCTTTGGGGGCCGGATCACCAGCTCTGTCTACCGGCATCAGCAGCGCGCACTGTCTTGCTATTGCTTTATCGCATACCAGGGATTCGCGAAGCTTGCTAGGAAGACCTCAGCAAGCTTAGAGACCAGAAGCAAAGGTATACTATTTCGCCCTTCTTGAAGAGCTGTTGAGAGTATTGTACTAAGTTGAAGGAAGGTATCTCTTGTCCAAACACGTCTCCTAGCTTCGCAACGTTATCCAGCGCATCACTACCCCATTCAATATGGCAGCAACACAAAGCACGCAGTCACTAAAGGCAAGTCAGCATTCCAGTCGTCTGATCATTACTGGGTATTCGAGGCTGACAGGGATGTTTGTACAGTGCGTCGTAACTGGAGACGGAGCTGTTGGAAAGGTTGGAAGCCATCCTGCCCGATACTGATGCCATATTCTTACTAATTGCCAATCTCAGACATGCCTTCTCATCTCATATACCACCAATGCATTTCCTGGAGAGTATATACCTACAGTGTAAGACCATCGTTGAACAATTCTCTTAGCTTCAGCTGACAGATACTAATAGATTCGATAATTACTCTGCGAGCGTCATGGTGGATGGCAAGCCAATCAGCTTGGGGCTCTGGGACACAGCTGGCCAAGAAGACTACGATCGACTCCGACCTTTATCGTACCCTCAAACCGATGTTTTCCTGATTTGTTTCTCGATTGTCAGCCCTCCTTCCTTCGACAACGTCAAGGCAAAATGGTTTCCGGAAATCGAGCATCATGCGCCAGGAGTGCCTATTATACTAGTCGGTACAAAGCTCGACTTGAGAGAGGACAGAGGAGCAATGGAGGGATTGAGGTCGAAGCGCATGGAGCCAGTCTCGTATGAGCAAGCTTTGGCTGTTTCGAAAGAGATTCGCGCACACAAGTATCTGGAATGTTCCGCCTTGACCCAGAGAAACTTAAAGAGTGTCTTCGATGAAGCAATCAGGTGTGTTGACCCGGCTTAGAGAGCACCTTATCTGCATGATACTGATCATGAAAAGGGCCGTACTCAATCCTCGCCCAGTCCAGAAATCTAAGAAGGAGAAAACAAAGTGCTTGATATTGTGAAACCTGGATGGGCATGACCACAAGTGAGAAAATATGTTGGCTAGCACCACGAACCCCATACTCTTACGCACTTCAGCAGCATTTGATGTTGGGTCTCGTCAGGGACCTGATGGGCATTAGAAAGGATATTCATTGTTACGGTGATTGTTTTCTTCCTCACCAAAATCTCGCCAAAACGATCAGCTTTAAAGCACTCGTGCGGCATGATGCTGGACGTTAGATCGGAGACAATTGTTCACGTCAAGGGATGTGATGCTCAACGGTCGATGCCCATATGGCGTAACCGGTCAGGGGAATGGCAGGTCTTACCAAGAGTAGCTATGACTTGACATGGATTGATGCTTCGATTTTCGAACTTGCATTAATCCACAGCCATTCGGCTCCTCCTGCTAGGATGTATATCGCCATTGTTGACAGGCTCCTCTGGAGGCAAAGGGTCCTGGCCTTCCTTAGTCTTCTTGGTCTGCTTCGCCTTTTCGTCGAGTCGTCTCTTTCGCTGTTCATTGAGTCTGTCGTTTTTAGTCCGAAGCTTGCTCTTCCGATCCTTGCTCTTACCACCGCCCCCTCCGACCCTGATGCAAGTCAGTCACTATCATGCCCTGACCACTTCTCATACTCACGTCAGCTCCACGTTCAGCTTTCTTGCAGGCAAAATGCCGTCGTCAAAGTCCATTTGGTGATAAAGCTTCAGGCATGTCTTCATGCGGTCGTAGGCCTCGAACTCTAGGAAAGCAAAACCTTTGGACTTTCCCGAATCCTTCTCCGTGCGGTGACGGATCGACTTTGGGTTGACCTTGGCGAAATGTTCTTTGATGGAATCATCCGTAGCTGTATATGGCAAATTCCCTAAAGTAGGAGAAAACTTCCGTTAAATGCCAGGGCTTGGAGCGTCTGAGGCAGGGTGAGAACATACCAATGAAGACAATAAACCGTTGAGCTCTTTGCGTAGTTGTAGTTTGTCTGTCTCTCTGTTCCGCTGGAATTATGGCCACCGCGTAATCGCCAGCTTCATTTCCTTCAATTGCAGGATCCCTTCTCGTATATGGCAAGGTTTGAGATACTCTCTTCGCCTTCTTCTTTGCAAATTCCTCTGTCCCTACTCCCTCCGAGCCCGGAATGGTTGGACCATCGTCATTCTGTGCCGTCTGATTACCAAATCTGCATTTCCTGGCATCCTTTCGCTTTGCATCTGCTCCCATCTTCCGTGATCTTGGTCACAGTTCGGTCTGTGATTTCTTCCTAAGCTCAGTGATCTTCACCGTTGGTGTCTAATGTTAGCAGCTACCTTACTGTCACAGGTGTCGAAGAATCTCACAGAAATACTTCGCTTTTACGAAGAGACTGCGTTGTAGGTCCGCGCAACAAAATAGGTCGGGTAAAACTGCCCCGCCTCGCCTCCGAAAGCTTAGGTTGCCAGCCCTACAAACCTGATTGGCCACGCCACCAGACGTGGTCGCTTGGCTCTCGAAACTCCTCTCAACCATAAACGCTGTCACATCTTCTGTCGAAAGGCTCGTCTTCTTGTAAGATATTGCAGCAAGTGTGACACCGAAAGAATCTCCGACAAAATGCAGCCAGTAGCTGAAATGATGCAAGTCAGACTACCGTGCGATAAAGATGCACATGGTGCGGTGACCGTTCAGAGCAAGAGATACATGATTAGTACACCACGATTGGTCCTCTCACTTCTTTTTGAAGGTACAGACACATCTTAAACCTAGCGGATGCTCTTATCACGATGAAGCTAGTCGAGCGGTGCGGGCAACGTCTCGTCTCGTACATGCCCGAGATGACAGCCTTTCACAAATTTACTGAATCAAAGTTCATGCACTTTTGAACCAATATCTATTTCATACTCAACTAGGCGACGACCGACACACATTTGCCTCGCAAGACTTTAGGGGAAAGTGACCCGCTGCGTTTCCCCCAATCAAGATCTGCCCTGTTGGATCGTGTGGCTTTTCGGGCGGTTTTCAAGGGGCTTCAATCTCAAGGAATGAATCGAATAACGGCAATTCCCATGACTCTTAGTGTTCTGAAAATTCCAGGCCAGCTGCATGGACCGAGACGTAGGTAGTGTCTGATCGCCAACAGCTCTAAAGGAATGTCCTACTCAGCTGTGCGAGCGCGTGGAAAATTTGAGATGCTTCCTTACATTCCTTAAGCGAGCTGCGTTCTCACTTGACCAGCAAAGTTGCGACCAATCCCAGTAAAACGGGAATGGATATGAAGCTCTCCGCTATTATTGCTGCAAAGTGGCTTGGATATTCGACCTCATGATAGGCTGGTGCGCTGAGTAGAATTTTCTTGGGAGGTACTACAGAGATACCCTCTTTGCCTACATAGACACCCCCTCGTTTGCTGGATTTCAATACATATCATATTGGGTTCGATTCCTAATGGCGCTGGTACAATAGTGTTGTGGTTTTGTTCGTATTCTTTCCCCCCGATCGCTATATAGACCCACACCCCCCATATCCGACTAGTGGCAGCTGTTGTCGTAACAAAACACGGTAAAATTATTCAGGCGACGCGGGCGTATAGTAGTAAGACTACTATCTTATCTCTAATACCGTTAGCGACGACGACGTTAGATATAATTATATTCTAGAAAAAAAATCTATAATTATAATATATAATTAAATAATATAAAATCGTTATAAAGTAAATATAAATAAGATTTTCGTTATTATTATATTAATTTTAATCGAGAATCGCGTTTATAATAAAAAGATTTTAAATTATTTAAATTCGATATCTTTTAGCGAAAAAGGAATTAATATCGCTAAATTAATTTATAAAATTCTATTTTTAATATTAATTTATTATATCTACGATTTTAAGATTTATTAATTATTATAATAATGAAAAATTAATATAATAATATATAATATAAAAAATTTGACTCTAAAATACTAGAAATTTAATATTACTTTAATTCTAATTAAACTAGTAATAATATTTAATTATAGAGTTTTATTAAATATTATTAATAATATTAATCTTTAAATCTTACTTCGTAATAAATTAATTTTTTTATAAAAAAGACATTTAAGCCCTTATTAATATATTAATATAAAGTATCGTATATAATAATATAAATAATATTTATATATAGAAAATTAATAGAGTAAATAAATATAAAGAATATATCTCTAATTACTAAAAAATTAATAATATTATAATTTATATTTATACTTTCTTATTAATTTATAAATTTAATATTTATTAATATTATTAAATTTAAAAAATTATTATATTATATTATAATTAATTATTAGAGATAAGATTTTAAATTAAAAATTACTAGTTATATATAATATATAAATAGAGTTTTTATATAATTATTATTTAAAATTAATATAGTATATATATTATAATTAAGATAAATTATATTAAATATTTTATTTAAGAAATTAATAATTCCTAGTTTTTAAAATCCTTTAAATAGTAATTTTATTATTATATAATAAAGACTTTTATAATATTTTTTATTTATTATTATATTATAATATATACTCTAGATATTTAAATTTAATAATTCTAATATTTTTAAATATTTTTAAATAATAATTTATAAAAAATTCAAAAAAAATTCAAAAAAAATAAACGTGTTATAAACGAAAATATTCTAAGTTTTGAAAATAATTATTATATTATATAAAAACTATTTATTAAAGATAGAGTCTCGAGTTAAGAAAAAATAGTTATATATAATATATAAACGAATTTCTAATATTATAATTATTAAAATTAATAAATTATTTATACTATAATTAAAATATAATAATATTAGAATTTTTATTTAGGAAATAAATAACTCTTAATTTCTAAAATTCTATAAAGAATAATTTCTTTATTATTATATAATAAAGAACTTTTATTAAATTTCCTATTAGTTTTTATATTAATATATATATTCTATATATTTAAATTTAATAATTTTAATAATTTTAATATCTTTAAATAATATTTTATTAATAATATAAAAAAATTTATTTAAAGCGAATATATTACGAAAGAAAATATCTCGAATCTTGAAAATAAAAATATTATAAAATTTATCGTCGACGAGGGATTTATAATTATAAAGAGTCGTCGAGTAATATTAAAGAAAAAAGTAAATCTTAGATTTTTTAGATAAAAGATCGAGGATTTAATAAAGAGTCTAGAATATTTTAAAAATAATATTTTCTAAAAATACTCGAAATAAATATCTTTATAATATTATTTATTATTTAATTTATAATATTATTAATAAAAACTCTTAAAAGCGCGCCGATATTAAATTATATATAATACGATATTATATTAAAAGTTGAGAATTTATATTTTATAGAATTACGAGACTTGATTAATTAATTTATATATTTACTCTAGTAAAACTACTTTATTAATAAGAGAGTTCCGCGAATACTCTCCCAATAGGGCTACTAGCGGTGCCTACTAATTATTAAAGAAACCTCGTCGGTTAAAAACTTTAATTCATCGATAATTCATTTCCTCTTTTTACTAGTTAGTAGCCGATAATTATAATTATTTTAAAATATTATTTATTCTTCTCTCCGTTTCTCTTTTATTTTAATTTTAGATTTTATTTATTTATCTCGTAGGCCTATAGGCCGCTTTATTATAAATTTATTAAATAATCGATATTTATAACTCTCCGGCCGATAGTTTCTTTCTTTTTTTCCTCTTCTTTAAAAATTTAAATATATCGCTAGGTCTTAATAGTAATTTAGATTATATTAATTATTCTTTAATAAAAGAGAATTAGCCGAGCTATCCTATCTTTATTATTTACCGCGCGGTTATATATATACTTTAGGCCTATATTAATATTTTCCTAAAATCGTATATATTTATTTATTCTACTAGCTCCGCTTTATCCCTAGCTAGTTCCGAGTAAAATAATAATATATATTTTATACTTTATTTCCTTTATCTATATTAATAACTAGCGCTACGGACTATAAATATATTTATTAGGTATAGAAAATTTATTTAATCCGATTTTATTATATTTTAATTATACCGCTATAAAGTTTTTAGTCTTCTTTAATTAATTATAATAATTAAACCGGTCCCCGAATAAATCTCTCTTTTAAGCCGGGTTAATAATTTATATAAAAATCGTTATTTTATAACTCTCCTATTTATTTAATTATTATTAACGGGCCTAGTTTTTTATTCTTTAGTCGATAATTTTAATATTTTAATATTCTTCGACATTTTCGATTAAGTTTATCTAGTCTTTTCTCTTCTTTATAATTATAACTACTTTATATTATTCTTTAAATTTTAAGACGCGAAGTACCTAGGTTTTTTTCTCCGTCGACGGTATTAAAGGTATTTATTATTATTTATTTCCTTTATACTAGAGTTTATTTTAAATCTATATAATTTTTATAATTATAATTAAATAGGTCCCTCGACTAACTTAATATCGTATTACTAGGCGATTTAATTAGAGGTTAATTAACACGATTATTAATTTAACCTTAAATATTAAAATTAAGATAATTTTAAATACTCCTAGGATTATCTTAAAGTAATTATTCTAGATAACTACTAGTTTCTTTATATATCTCTTTATAGCCTCCGTTATTCTCTTTAATTAATACTATATCGGAGCCGTAAATATTAATATTAATTTAATTACTATATTATATATCGTTCTATACTTCGCGAAAGTAACGCTTTATATCGAATTAATTAATTATTTTATAGCGCGGCTTTAATTAGTCGCTTTAGTTTTAATCTAGGCTAGGTATAATCTTTATTTTAATTTTAAATCGACGTATAGTCCTAAGACTTTAATACTCGCTTTAAATTTAATAACTATATTTTTAAAAATTATCGTTATTTCTATATTAAACTTCTTTAGTATTCGAGATATATAAACTAGCTTATATTTCTAGGGGGTAAATAATACTCTATAAATAATTATTTATTTTAAATAAATATCGTAGGCCCGCTTTAAATTTATATAATTCTTTTTTATACTCTCGTTATAGGCGAGTAAATAGATATTATTTATAAATTCTCTAACCTATATTAATAAGTTTATTTTAGTATATTCCTCGATTAATAATATATTAAAAAATAGAAAGAGTATTAGTAAAATAGGCGATCTTTATAAAATACCCGTTATTATTTCCTTTATTATACTCGTCCTTCCTTTAAATATTACGGATATAGTTTTATCCGATAAAAAGTTTACTATTTAATTAATAATTAGGTTAGATATACTTTTTATTTATATATTATATAATAATCTTTTATATAAAACGTTATTAAATACTCTCGTTATATTTAATAATAATAAGTTTATTATCTTTCCCCTCCCGTTCTTACTATAGTTCTATATAGTATATACTATATTTATAAAGGTCTCTAGCGCGGTTTTTATTAAACGCTTTTATTTAACCCCTATTTATTATAGTAATAATAATTTATACTCCTCCGCTATATTATTTAATCTTCTAGAGATAATTATTTCTAGCGCTTTATTAAATATATTAAAGAGTATAATAAATCTATATAATTTTAACTCTAAATAATCGCTTTTTTAAAAAAATTTAAAAATTATTATATTAATCTTTTTAAAATACCTCGGGTAGTATCTTTATCTAAGGTAGACCTAGAATAAATAAATAATAATATCTTTTACTCCCGTTTTTATTATAGTTTTTAGGAATCGGTTCGAGATTCTAGTTATTCCTAGCGTTTTATCGGTAGCTAGGTATTATATTATTTTATATATTTTTATTTTTATTATTTCCTAGTTTATTCTAACGGGCTTTAAATACTTTATTCTATCGATATTATTTAAATTTACCGTCGGTAGAAGAGGGAATAATATTCTTTATAAAGTTTTTATTTTATTTTTAAAATCTCTAACTTTTCCTTCTTTATTATTTTTAATAACTAGGAATTAAAGAAACTCTTTAAAATAATTATTTTTCTTCTTTTTTTATCTCGCGAGTTTTTATACTCCCGTCGGTTTTAATAAAACTTTATATATACTCTCCCGCTAAAAGAATGTTTTCGTTCTTCGAATTATATTTTTTTTTATTATATCTAGGGCCTCCCCCGTTTAAATATTTCGACTTCGTTTATACTCTTTTATATATTCCTTTATCTTTAGTATAATATTAATATAACGGGAGTTTTAATAAAATTTAGCTCCTTAATATAAACGGGCCTATAAAATTATAAATTTAATAATTTTTTAAAAATCTTTTATTATTTTATTTAAATATTAATTAATATCTTTATTATTTTCGAGCTCTAGCTTCTTTAGTACCTAATAAAGAGATTTTATACTTTATTATATTTTCTTTTAAATAATATTATCCTTAATCTTTTTTTAAATATAACGAGTATATAATATTACTTCTTTTTATATTTACTCGAATTCCGTTACTATTAATCTATAGTCGGAGTTATAATATAGGTCTTTATAAACTATAAAATTATTTATAACCTAGTACGCTCCTCTCGTAAAAAATAATAAATTAATTATATTTTCTTATCCTCGGGCTTTTTATATAATAGATATTTTTAATATTTTTAATTTTATTTCCCTCGACTTTATTATCTCTAAAAGATAATTGGTTATAATATAATATATATATCGCTTAATATTATTCTAGCTAGGGTAGTAGAGGTTAAAATTCTTTAAAAAAAAATTATTTTCCTCCGCTAATACTTCCTCTAGTAATAATAATATTAACGAATTATTAGTCGAAGTATACTATATTAATAATAAATAATACATATTATAAATTTATATTTTTTTATAATAAAAGATTCCTCGATTAATAACCTCCTCCTTTTTAATTTTATTTAACCGAGATTCCTTTTTATTCCTTCGCTCTTTTAATATAATTTTTATAAAATATAAATCGCCTTTATAATAGATTAATTTTTAATTATTTATATCGATTTTTTTATTTATATAAAAATATATACGGGTCTCTAGGCCTCTCTTATATACTAAATAGAAATAATTAATATTATTATTATATAGCGCCTAGGTAGTAGGGTCTTAACTAGGCTCTTAAATAATTAAAATATTAATATCTTTAATTTATTCATTTTAAAGTAATTTTATTATTAACTTCGATTTCTTTTTAATATTATATTATATAACTTTAAATTAAATACTATAATTTATTATACGTTAATATTATATTTATAAATTCCTCGTTTATTTCTTAATTACCTAGTAGTATTAATTCTAGCCGGTTTTCGTTTAATTAATCGAATATTATTTCTAAGAAATTATTTAAAACTTAAAGAACTATTTACCTAAATATTATTATTAATTTATTATTTTATCTCGGCCTCCCTATTTTCTTAAATATAGTAATAATATTTTAGATTTTATTAATTATATCTATTATTATTTTCCTCTTCCTCGCGCTTTTAACCGGTATTAATATAAACTTATTACTAGTTAATTATACCTAGGAGCTTAAGGTTATTATCCTCGATAATACCGCGAACTACCTAAATTTATTCTTTAATCTTTATCGGATTCGATATATCTTTTTTTATTTAACTAGGTACGCTTTACTCTAGGATTTATAATATTTAGAATAAACCGCGTAATACTTTTCCTTCGGGCTTTTAATATTATATTTATATAATTAATATAATTCTATATATATTCCGTATTTAGGCTAGTTTTTATAAATTAAAATTATATAACCGTACCCTTAATAATTAAAGTACTACCTCGGGTTATTTATTCTCTCCTACTTTTTATATAATAGTAATTATTCGCTTTTTAGGAACTTATCCGTTATTAATTTATTTATTATATCTAGGTTCGGGATCTTAAAAAGGAGTATTAAATATTTTTTCTTATAATTATATTTATCTAGTTTAAGGGCGAACCCTAGTTATTTTATATTTATAATATTTAATCCTAGGTATAATTTATAATTATTTTTTTATAATATCTTTATTACTATTTTTTAATTATTTATATCGACGGCCTCCTTCTTTATATTATATATTATTATTATATAGGTTTATTTTAATATTCTCGCCGAGGGGTTAATACTTTTTATTTATTTAATTATTTTCTCTAGTTTTTAGTTTATTTTTATTATTATATAATATAAAATAAAGTCTCCTCTCGTTATTTATTTTACCCCGACGATCGACTCCGCTACCGAGTAAACTCCGTTCCGGAATATTTTAATTAATTAAGAATTAGTTATTTTCTTAAATTATCCTTTAGCCTTAATATTATTTATCCTAATTATTGACTACTTCGCCTTCGCGCTAGTTATTATTATAAAGAGAGGGGGGTTCGTTTCGACTATATATTTTAATAAAATAAATATATTTCTACGGGTAATATTAGTTTAACTTTATATTAATAATATGAATATACTCCTCGCCCTAAGTTTTTAGACCTTTTATTTTAGTAATTTTATTTAAATTAATTAAAGTATATATTCTTTTACTAATTTTTATATATAACTAAGAATTATTCTTAATATAATCTATATTAATTATAATTTATAATATATTATTTATTATATCTCTTTATACTCTATATCTTTTATAGCCTTTATTATAATTATTATTAATTCTTCTAGTATTTTTATACCCTTTTTATACTTTTTTATTCGATTACCCGTCCCTTTTATTTATTATAATATCTTCGTTATATTAGAATACGTTAATGGCCTATATTTACCCTCTACCCTAATACTTTAAATCTTATCTTTATTATTTTTATTTCTTTTTATTTTAACTAATTTCGTACCCCTAGTAGAATTTTCCTCGTCGTATAATACCCGTATTTCAAGATCTTTTAATTAATAATATTATATCTTCTTTTAAAAATTCTAATAATAACTACTCGACGTAATATATAGATTCATTACGAGACTTTAATAAAAAGAATATATAGGATTATTATAATAAAATATATAATACGGAGATTATATTCTATCTTATATTATATAATTTTTTATTAATATAATAAAGATTCTATATATTATACTAGCCTCAAAGAGTTATATCAAGAATATTTAAAATAATATAAATATATATATTTAATAAATATCTTAAATTAATAATTCTTTTCGAATTTTCTTATAAATTATATTAAAGAATTATTATACTAATAATTAAATATAAATATAAAATATTAGAATAAATATTAGAGAAGAAATATTATAGAAGGTTCTTAAATAATACTTTAATAAAGAAAAAACACGACGAAAATCGAATTAATTAGATCTCGTAATCCTAAAAGATTTAGAGGAACGAAATTAATTAAGATAAAAAAAAAGATAATAGAGATAAGATTTAGAGTACTAGGATAAAGAGTAAATATAAACTACTAATATATTCTAACGCGACGAAGATATCGTAATATATAAATAAGATTAATAATTATACGAGAGGGTATAAAGAAGGTATAAAAATATTAGAAAAATTTATAATAATTATAATAAAAGTTATAAAATATATAAAATATAAAGAAATATAATAAATAATAATTTATAAATTATAACTAATATAGATCGCGCTAGGAATAATCTTTAATTATATATAGAAATCGGTAGAAGAGTATAGACTTTAAAAAGTTTAAATAAAATTGTTAAAATAAAAGATTTAAAAACTTAAAGCGAGGAGTATATTTATATTATTAATATAAAATTAAGCTAATATTACCTATAGAAATTTAATTTATTTCATCGAAATATATAATCGAAACGAACTCCTCTATCTTTATAATAACGACTAGCGCGAAAACTAAATAATTAATAATTAAAATAAATAATATTAAAGTTAAAGAATGATTAAAAAAGATAATTAAGTTTTAATTAATCGAAATATTCCGAAACGGAGTTTATTTAATAATGGGAATTAATTGTCGGAGTAAAATAAATAATAAAAAGAGACTTTATTTTATATTATATAATAATAGAAGTAAAGTAGGAGTTAAAAAATAATAAAATAAAATAAAAATTAACTTTTTAGCGAGAGTACTAAGATAAATCTATATAATAATAATATATAATATAAAGAAAGAGGCGATCGATACGAATAGTTAAAAAATATTAATAAAATATTAAAGAAAAATAATTATAAATTATACCTAGGTTTAAATATCGTAAATGTTAAATAACTAGGATTCGTTTTTAAAATAGATAAATATAGTCGTAAAAAGAAATATTTAATACTTCTTCGCGAAATCCTAGACCTAGATATAATAAATAAACTAGTAATAGATAATTTCCTAGAAAGTAAGTAATTATTATTATATAAAAAATAGAAAAGAGCTAGCGATTTAAAATTATATTTTAAATATTAAAGATATAATTATATAATTCTAATATATAAAAATTAGCCTAAATACGGAATATATATAGAATTATATTAATTATATAAATATAGTATTAGAAGCTCGAAGGAGAAGCGCTACGCGGTTTACTCCGAATATTATAAATTTAAAATAAAGCGTACTTAGTTAAATAAATAGAAATATACCGAATTTAATAAAGATTAAAGAATAAACCTAGATAATTTATAATATTACTAACGATAATACCTTTAAGCTCCTAGGTATAATTAATTAATAATAAATTTATATTAATATTACCTAGAGATATAAAGAAGAGAAAGATAATAATAAATAATAAATATTAAAAATAAAATCTAAAATATTATTATTATATCTAGAAAGATAGGAAGGCCGAGATAAAATAATAAATCAATAATATTATTTAAATTAATATTCTTTAAGTCTTAAATACTTTTTTAATAATAATATTCGATTAATTAAATAAAAATCGTTTAGAATTAATACTATTAAATAATTAAGGAATAAACGAGGAATTTATAAATATAATATTAACGCGCGATAAATATAATATTTAATTTGAAGTCGTATAATATAATATTAAAAAGAAATTAAAATTAATAATAAAATTACTCTAAAACGAGTAAATTAAAAATATTAATATTATAGTTATTTAAAAGCCTAGCTAAAACCCTACTACCTAGGCGTTATATAATAATTTGATTAATTAATTAATTAATTAATTTATATACCTACTCTAGTAAAACTACTTTACTAATAAGGGAGTTCCGCGAATACTCTCTTAATAGGGTTACTAGCGGTATTTACTAGTCGTTAAAGAAACCTCGTCGGTTAAAAACTCTAGTTTATCGATAATTTATTTCCTTTTTTTACTAGTTAGTAGCCGATAATTATAATTATTTTAAAATATTATTTATTCTTCCCTCTATTTCCTTTCTATTTTAATTTTAAACTTTATTTACTTATCTCGTAGACCTATAATTATATAATAATAATATTAACTATATTTATTTAATATATAAAAAAGGCCTAGAGACTTATATATACTTTTATATAAATAAAAAAATCGATACGAATAATTAAGAATTAATTTATTATAAAAATAATTTATACTTTATAAAGATTATATTAAAAGAGCGAAAAATTAAAAAGAAACCTCGGTCGAATAAAGTTTAAAAAAAGAATATTATTAATTAAAGAAATCTCTAATATAAGGAGGTATAAATTTATAATATATATAATCTATTATTAATATAGTATACCTCGATTAATAATCCGTTAATATTATTATTATTAAAGGAAGTATTAATAGAGAAAAATAAATATATTCTTTTAAAAAAGAATTAACCTCTATTACCTTAACTAGAATAATATTAAACGATATATATATTATATTATAATCGATTATCTCTTAAATATAATAAAATCGAGGGAAATAAAATTAGAGTTATTAAAAATATCTATTATATAAAAAGTCTAAAGATATAAAAATATAATCGATTTATTATTCTTTACGAGAGAAGTATACTAGGTTATAAATAATTTTATAATCTACGAAGATTTCTATTATAACTCCGATTATAGATTAATAATAACGGAATTCGAATACGTTGATAAAACGAAAAGTGGCTCGATCGTGGTTTAGGGCGCTCGACGGGCGCCCCGGGAGCCTTAAACACGACACTTATCTACCGACTCGAGGTGCGCCCGAGGTATGCAGCCAAGGGGCCTAGGGCCACTCGGGCGCATACCGAGCAAGCCTAAAACGGCCACTAATGGGCGCTAAATTAGGGGTGCGCCACCAACTTTGACCCCCGTCCATGGCCCCTGTTCATGGCCATGGCCCTATTCCATTCATGGCCATAGCCCCATTCCAGTCATGGCCATGGCGCATTCCATTCATGGCCATAGCCCCATTCCAGTCATGGCCATGGCGCATTCCATTCATGGCCATGGCGCATTCCATTCATGGCCATGGCGCATTCCTTCCATGGCCATGGTCCTGTCGCTGTCGCACCCCCATAACTGTCACCGTCGCACCCCTAAACCCTGGCGCATGCCCTGGCGTATGGCCTGCGCATCACCCCCGCGAGGATTTCGCCTGAATCGATCGATTCCGAGGATCAAAATTTGCTGGCGTTAGGGGTGGTTCTAGGGGGTCGCTACCGTCGATAGGGGCGATTATAGAACATCAAAATTTTAGGTGGTAAATCACGTGATTTTCTAAGGTTAAGGCCCTTAAAGTTACGGGTTTAAAAGACGCTCGTAAAGAGCCCGAAGTTTATCTTATTAAGGTTTTAAGCGCCCGTCGAGTACCTATCGAGCGTTAAAGCGCTCGAAGGGGCGCTCGGTATACACTCGGGGCCGTTTAGGCGCTCCGAGCCTACTTCGGGCGCCCGAGGTAGTTTACCTTTAGGCCCCGAGCCGCTAAAGCCGATTTTCGATTTACCGACGTAAATATAAAAAAAAGTAAAATTATATATTTATTATATTTATTATATTTAAAAGAAGATTAAGGATAAAGGTATTTAAAAAGAAATATAATAAAGTATAGAGTCTCTTTACTAGGTATTAAGGAATTAAAACTCGAAAATAAAAAATAAATTAACTAGTATTTAAATAAAATAATAGAGGGTTTTTAAAAAATTATTAATTTTATAATTCTATAAACTCTTTTATATTAAAGAGTTATATTATATTAAAACTTTTATTATACTAGAATTATATTAAAGACTAAAGAATATATAAAGAAATATAAAAGAAATTAAAATACCTAGATAAAAAGAGTCTTAAATATAATAAATAATAAAAAGATATATATAATTCGAAGGGCGAAAACGTTTTTATAATAAAAAAACGTATATAAAGTTTTATTAAAATCGATGAGAGTATAAAAACTTTGAAAAAGATAAAAAACTCCTTTAGTTCTTAATAATTAAAAATAATAAAGAAGAAAAGATTAAATACTTTAAAGATAAAATAGAGATTTATAACGAGTTTTATTTTCCTATCTCTACTAATAATAAATTTAAATAATATTAATAATATCGATAAATTTTCATTTTTTTTATTAAAAACCGAGTTATCGCCCGCGCGGATAAGGTTAGTAATATTTTATTAATATCTTTTCTTAATAAATATTATTAATAGGACGTTATTAATAGCTCTAATTTACGGATAAAGTTACTAGTATTTTATTAATAAATTTAATAAATTAAAAGTTTAAGTAAATAGATTATTTTTAATATATTTAATAAATTAGAGATCTAAATAATATCTTATTAATAACTCTAAATTAATTTTAATAAAATTAATAACTTCTATAACTTTAGTAACTCGTATATATTATTAATATATTAATAGTAATTTAGTTTTATTATAGATTTAAAATATTTAAAATTCTATAATCGTCGTTATTAATAGTAGCGACTCTTAATAATAACTATTAACGCTAGCGACCTACCGGGCCCGGAATAATGAGTTTTGGCGAAAGTTCTTATAGGGGCGACACCCAGGCACATCCGGGGAGTATGCGCACATGAATACCATACTATGTCGCATACTATGGCCATGATTGAGCATGCCATGGGGGGCTTTCGTCTGATGTTTTAGGGGCTGCTACGGGGGGCGCACATCGCATGCTCATTCATGGCACCTTTGCGCATGCCATTCAATGGTATACGCAAGTTACGCACGCTATTACGCATGCTATAGGGCATGTAACGGGGCCATTCGTCTAATAATTGAGTTATTGATAATTTACCGAGTTATTGAACCTGCTGAACCTATTAACAGTAAATACTATTTACTAATAAGACCCTACCCGGACCCCTGATTTACTAATCCTACTAAACCTCGGGTCGGTATTTAATATAAAGTTTTAATATAAATTTATAAACGACTTTCTAATAGAGTTAATTATATTTAAAATATATTAATATTTACTTTTAAAATTTACCGATGAAAATAAAATATCTAAAACTAATTAAAATAAACTAGAAAATAATTAAAATAGAAATTTATAAAATAATATAACGTTTAATCGTTAATAAAGTATTAAGAATTAATAAAATTCTTAATTAATTCTTAAAAATAATAATAAAAACGGAAATAATAAATATTATTATTTATTTATTCTAGGTTTATCTTTAATAAAGATATTACTTAAGATATTTAAAAATAATTAATATAATAATCTTTAAGAAATTAAAAAAAAGCGATTATTTAGAGTTAAAATTATATAAATTTATTATACTCTTTAATATATTTAATAAAATACTAGGAAATTATCTTTAAAAAACTAAATAATTTAATAGAAAAATACGAACTTTTATTATTATAATAAATAAAAACTAGGAGAGGGCGTTTAATAAAAACTATATTTAAGACTTTTATAAATATAATATATACGGTATAAAACTATAATAGGAATAAGAAAAGAAAAGTAATAAATTTATTATTATTAAATATAACGAGGGTATTTAATAACGTTTTATGTAAACGGTTTTTATACGATCTCCGAATAAAAAGTATACCGAGTATAATTATTAATTAAATAATAAAATTCCTATTAGATAAGATTATATCTATAATATTTAATAAAAAATAAAAAATTAAAAAATCGGTATTTTATAAAAGTTATTTTATTTATTAAAACTCTTCTAGATCTTTAATATATAATTAATTAAGGAATTAATTAAAGTAAATTTATAAATATAAATTAAAAAGTTGATAAATAATACTTATTTACTCGTTTATAGCGAGAGTATTAAAAAGAACTACGCGAATTTAGAAAAAACCTATAATATTTATCTAAAGTAAATAATTATTTATAAAATATTATATATTTTCTAGAAATACGAACTAATTTATATATCGCGAACGCCGAAGAAGTTTAATATAGAAATAATAATAAGTTTCGGGAATATAATTAGTAAATTTAAAGCGAGTATTAAAGTCTAAAAATTATATATTAATTCAAAATTAAAATAAGAATATTCTCTAACTTAATTCAAGATTAAGGCGATTAATTAAAATTATATTATAAAATATTTAATTAAATCGATATAAGGCGCTACTTTCGCGAAGTATAAAATAATATATAATATAATAATTAGATTAATATTAATATTCGTAACTCCGATATAATATTAATTAAATAGGATAATAGAGGTTATAGAAAGATATATATAAAAACTAGTAATTATTTAAAATTATAATTTAAAAATAATTTTAAAAGTATTTAAAATTACTTTAATCCTAGTATTTAAAGTTAAAATAATAATTATAACAATGAATCTTTATTTAGACCGCCTAGTAATATAATATTAAATAAATCGGGGAAATTATCTATTAATTTTTATAAAAAATAATTAAAAAACGAATAAACTTTAATATAAGAGAGATAAATAGTAATAAATATCTTTAATATTAATATTTAAAAAAGAGGCTTAGATACTTCGTATTTTAAAATTTAAAAAATAATATAAAGTAATAATCCTTATAAAAAGAAAAAAGAATTAAGTAAAATTTATTATAAATATTAAAAAATATTAAGATATTAAAATTATTAACCGGAGAGTAAAAAACTAAATTTATTAATAATAATTAAATAAATAAAAGAGTTATAAAGCGATAATCTTTATAAGAACTATTAATTTAATATAGGAAAAAGATTTATTCGGGGACTAATTTAATTATTATAATTAATTAAAGAAGTCTAAAAACTTTATAATAATATAATTAAAAAATAATAAAATCGGGCCAAATAAGTTCTTATACTATATTAAAAGATTTATAGTATATAGCGCTAGCTATTAATATAGATAAAGAAAATAAAATATAAAGTATATATTATTATTTTACCCGGAATTAACTAGGAAAAGAGCGGAGTTAATAGAATGAATAAACATATATAATATTAAGAGAATATTAATATAAATTTAAAATATATATATAACTACGTAGTAAATAATAAAAGTAAAATAACTCGGTTAATTCTCCTTTATTAAAGAATAATTAATATAATCTAAATTATTATTAGGACCTATATCGGCAAAGCGGGAGACCGCACGAGAAGAGTCGAGGTACTAAATACGCATTTTACCGGCTTTAGGCGGAAAAATAACGAAAAAACAACGTTTAAAAAAAAAAAAAAATTTTTTTAATAAAAAACCTAAAAATAGTAACTTCGGATTTAAGATTTTAAATCCGTAATTTTTTATTAACGCCGGGTAGCTCGCTAAGGTTATATAGAGCGTTATAACTACGCTAATTTAATTTAGATTTTAAATTACGTCGATTTACGAAAATTATATACGCGCGTAATACCCCCTAAGCTAGCGCGGTATTATAGACTATATAATTCACTTATAACTATATATATCTAACTATTTACCGGTACTATTTAGACTAGTTTATTCCTATTTATTTAAATTTATTTAAAATAAATCGAGGTACTAAATACGTATTTAGATACTTTAGACGAAAGTAGGTATTAAATCGATCTCTAGGGCTAGTATATGAGCTAAATAGATCTAAGCGCCTTTTCCGCCTTTTTCGGTAGAATACGAGCTCACCGCTTTACCGATATAGCGAGATATCTAGGTTTATAAAAAAAAAGTTAAAAAAGAAGCCGCCGGCTATAAAATAACAAATACCGATTATTTAATAAATTTATAATAAAGCGGCCGTCGGGCCTTTATAATAAATAAAGAAAATTAAAAAGAGTAAAATAAAAGAGAAGTAAAAAGAAAGAATAAAGAATATTTTAAAATAATTATAATTATTAATTATTAATTAATAAAAAGAAGGAGTAATTTATTAATAAATTAAAATTTTTAATTAACGAGGTTTCTCTAACAATTAATAAATATTATTAATAAGTTTATCTAAAAAGAATTCGCTGAACTCCTTTATTAATAAAGTAATTTAATTAAGCTAAATATATTAATTAATTAATTAATTAATTAATATTAGAGAAACGAATAAATAATATAAGAATTTAATATATATTTAAACTCGTAAAAAACTCAATTATTATTTTATAAAAAATTATAATTAATAATTTATTTAATAAATCGATTATAAATTAAAATATTTAAAGAAGTAAATCGAGTATTGAATTTTTTAACAAATATTTTCAATTTATATATATCTCGCTTTAAACGAAATATAATTAAAGGGGAAAAAAGCGAAGTATAATAACTAAAATAAATTTTTAAGATTTTATAAAAAATTAGAGGAAGAATCGAAGAGTAAGAATTAAAATAAGAAAAATTTAGTCAAAATAATTAAAAAGAAAGTTTTCCGAAATATAATTATATAAATAAATTATTTATATTATATATCGATAAATCGATAAATCGATAAATCGAAAACTAGTTTTAATAATTTAGGGTTTTAATAAATTATTTCGAGTATTTAAATCGGCCTCGAGTATATAAATAATTTGAGATATATTATTAAATTATAGTACTTAAAATATATATAATAATATAAAAATAAATATATAAATTTAATAAAGATCTCTTTTTATTATAAAGTAGACTTTAGTAGAAATCTTATTATAAATATTTATTAAAACGACGGATTAAACTCTACTACTAATTTTACTAAAACTAAAATAATATTAAAAATTTAATATATTAAAACTAAACTCTTTATAGAATAATTTATATTTATTATATTATATATTATTATAGTAAATCTTTATTTAATAGTAGTAATAGTAATATTAATATAGAATTATATCTTTTTTATATTAATAAAAACGATTGTATTAGTTATAAATAATAAAATAATTTCTAAAACGATTAATATACTCCCTATTAATTATTAGATTTAAAATAATTTACTCCGTATCGATAGCGAGTTTTATCTACGTTATATATATTTAATATTCCTATACTATATTTTACTACCTTAAATAAATACTTCTAAACTCTTTATTAAATTATTATAATAATTTATTTAATACTCTTTTTAATTAGGGTATTTATAATAAATATTAAATTAAATATTTAGAATATTCATTTATTAATTACTCTTTTATTAATATAATTATTTATTTTAATAAATTATTTCTTAAGTAAATATCTAGCCTATTAAATATATTATTAATTATATTTTATATATTTCTATTATAGAAAAATAATACTAGTTTTTTAATATTACTTTTATATTATTCTTCGAGTATTACTATTTTTAGTTTTTATTATTAATTATTATTCTAATTATTATCTTAGAAGAAATTTAATTAAACTTTATTATAATAAAATTTATTTTTTATTTATAAAATATTATATTATATTAAGACTAACTTTATAATAGTTATTAAATATAATATATAGATTCTATATAGAGAGTATACGGCGTAGTTACGTTATTTATATTATAGTATTATATTATAATTTCCGGTACTCCGGAGTCTTTTTTAAAAAGAGGTATTATAGAGATACCCCCTTTACCTATATAGATACCCTCTAGATCGCTATATAGATACCCTCCCATATTGGGCTAGTACCTACGTTTACTATAACTATTAATATATCTACCGCCGGTAAACGGTACCGTCGTATCTCTCTTTTAAAATAAGTAATTTACTTTACCGTAACGATAGTTATGGACCTATTACTACCGCAGAATGGCTTAATAGAGGGCTCCCTCGGTCTACTCGTTAAGACAGTACAAGTATATATAGAAGAGGTCGGATTTAAACGATTTAAGGCGTTTCTACTATGGGCGCGTTTTCCGGCCAAGATAAAAGCGAAAATAACGAAAATCCTATTTATATTTACTCTATAGCGATTCTATTATTAAACGCTCGCTATAATACCTAGCTATACACTATATTTGAAGATCTACCCATTTAGAATACTAATATATACGACGTCGTCGTCGCTAACGGTATTAGGGATAAGATAGTAGCTATAATATAATACACCCGCGTCGTACGTTTTATTACGGTAACTGGGGCCACTAGCCTAATATAGAGGGGATATCTATATAGCGATCTAGAGGGTAGCTATATAGGTAAAGAGGGTGTCTCTATAGTATCTCTCTTTTTAAAAATAGGAGGTTTAGAGCCCCCGCTCTAACTCTTTAAAGATTAATTCTATTATTTAAATATAAAGATTATTTTTCCTATTAAGACTTTATATTTATTTTTATATTATTATAAATATTATAAATATTATAATTTAATAGTTTTAATCTCTCTTAATCTTTTTAAATAGTAATTTATTAGAAGTATAAAAAATCTCTTTAAAAATAATTATCCCGAAGGCGAGATATACGGGATTAATACTTTAGATAAAAATATAAAAGATTTATTAAAGAATATTAATCTTATAGTAGACTAATAATTTATAAAATTAAAATATAAATAAAAAGCCCTCGAGAAAGAGGCCTCTATTATTATAATTTAAAAAAATATCGAAAATTTATAATATATTATCGTAGGTAAAGGAGATAAGGAAATTAAAGATAATTTTTAAAAATTAAATATAAAAAATAAAAACGGCCCGACGGTAGATCGTAATTAAATCGGTTTTAATATAAATTAAAGTAATTTATAATTATCGAAATTATAGGATTTTTATATAAAGAATCCGTAAAATTATCGAGAATAAATTTATAATATAGAGACCGCGTTCTATTTAATACCCGTAAACTTTCGAATAAATAAAAAAAAGATTTTATATATAATATCTTATTTAAAGGGGTAAATTAAAAAACTATAAAATAAATATAAAAAACTTTATTTAATAAATATATTAATATAAAAGTTTTTTACGGATTATTTATTTAACGTAATTAAAGACTCTCTAAACCGAGTTATAAATATAAATCTTAAATATTAATATATACGTTAGAGGAATAATTAATTAATATAAAATTTCGATATTTATTTTAATATCCTAGAAACCGAACTACCTTTTTATAATAAAAAGTAATAAATAATTTATCTAATAATTTATTTAAGATTTAATATTTTAAAAAAAATTAACTGAGCCTAAAATATTTTTATTAAACGAACCGAATTTATATCGTTTATAATATATTATAAATATAATCTTAATCGAGACTTTAAGATATAAAATAATAATTAAAATAATTAATTAAAATCTTAAAAGAGGTATAAAAAGAGATTAAAGAGCGGAGATAATAAAAATAAATTTAATATAAAGAAATAAAATTCTAATAATAATAATTATAAAAATATAAATAAAATATATACGACTCGCGCGAGCGATAAAAATCTTAAAGATATTAAATACTTTAATTATTATAAATTCGGCTACTACTTTAATAAATATCTAAAGAAGAATATAAAGATTATTAATTATATCGGCGATTATACCGCCGAGTTGAAAAATAATAAACTCTTAAGGAAGTCTTTATCTTAAAGGAATAAAAAAAATAAAAACCCGACCGAGTATAAATATTAATAACGAAATTATTACGAACCTAATTAATATTAATATAAAAATCATTCGTATTAAAATAGATAAAGATTAAAGAGCGGAGATAAATATTATTAATAAAATATTTATATAATAATATAATCTAAAGCGTTTTAAAAGCGAGCCGCTACCGATTTTTAAATAAATAAACGGGTAATCTATTTATTATTATAATATTTATAATATTATCTACCGGTTAACCGATTTATAGAGATAAATTAAAGAGTAGTATAATACTTTTTATTTTATTAATAAAAAAGACTCGCCTATTATTATAAATATACTAATTATAAAAAAAGAAAAAATCTAAAGCGATTATAATATATATACCTAACGGTTCGGTATCGCGCTAAATATATATACGTTAGAATTACTTAAGGATTTTATAAAATTATTAAAGATATAATTAATTATATATATATTAATTTATATTAAGGCTAGTCCCTTTAATTAAAATCCTATTAATAAAAATAAAGCTAGGAAAGACGATACTATTATTAATATAATATTTTTTAATAATTCCGTTATTATACCGCCTACGCTTTTTAACTAATTTATAGATTTTAATAATATCTTTTTAAATAAAGAAATAGGTCGATTATCGTTATATAAAGATAGCGATTATATAATTAATAAAAAAAACCCGTTATACGGGCCTCTTTATAATTTATCGAATTTAGAATTAATAAAGTTAAGGGGATACCTAGATAATATTTTAATAAAGGGTTAAATTAAATACTCCGTAAACCCCGCCGGGGCTCTTATTCTTTTTATTCTAAAAAAGAATAATAAACTATAATTATATATCGACTACCGAGGTTTTAATAAAATTATTATTAAGAATCGTTACCCGTTACTCTTAATTAATAAAACGCTAGACTATTTAAATAATATTATATAATTTACGAAACTTAATTTAAAAGATATTTATTATTAAATAAGAATTAAAGAAAGCGATAAATAGAAGATAAAATTTCGTATATAATATAATCCTTTCGAATATATAATAATATTATTTAATTTAACGAATATATTTACTACTTTTTAAATTTATATTAATAAATCGTTAACGAGTTTAATAAATATATTTTATATTATTTATCTAGATAATATCCTAATTTATTTAAATTTAAAAGAGGAGTATATTAATTATATATAATAAATACTCGAATATTTATAAAAATATTCTTTATTCGCGAGATTTAAGAAATACGAGTTCTTTACTCGGTTAATTAAATTTCTAAAATTTATCGTAAATACCGAAAATATATCGATAAACGAATATAGGATTAATATAATTTAGTTTTAACTAAAATTAAAGTCCTTTTATTATATATAAATATTTTTAGGCTTTATTAATTTTTATTATTAATTTATTTATTATTATTCGTAGATAATAAGCCTATTAACGAGTTTATTAAAAAGTAATAAAAATAATAAAAAATTTAGTTTATTCAAATAACCTAAAGAGGTAGAGTAAACGTTTTATTTATTTCATAATTTATTCTTATATATATTTATTCTAATATACTTTAATCTAGAATTAAAAATTCGGATTAAAATAAATACTTTTAATTTTATTATAACTACGATTTTAATATAATTATAAAATAATAACGAATAGTATCCCGTTATTTTCTAGTCCCGTAAAATATAAGGTTTAGACATTTGATATAAGATTTATAATAAGGAGCTCCTTATAATCGTTATAATATCTAAATAATAACGATATTACTTTAAGGATAATTTATATAAAATAGAAATCTTAACCGATTATAATAACTTAAAAGATTTTATAAATATTAAATAATTAAATAATCGCTAGGCGCGCTAGGTAATAAGATTTTTATCTTTTAATTTCTTAATTTCGTATTATTCTAAAAAGAGTAACTTAATTAATAACTCTTTATATTATTTTAATTATAAAGACTAGGATAATTTTTTAAATAATATATTATTAATATTATAATAAAAGTTATTAAATTTAGAAGATATTAATTAAGGCCCTATTTTCGTTATAATACGAGATATATTTATAAATATAGAAGATCTAGAGGTAAATAATACTTCGCCGGTATTAAATAATATATCCGTAGGCGTCGCGTAAAATTTAATATATATAAAATTTATATTATTAGGGTCTTTAAGACTTATTATAAAAAAGATATATTCTTTAATAGTATATTTATTTAGGCCTAAGGAGTTAATACCTAAATAAGAAATTTTAAAAAGTTTAAATAAGACGTTTATTTAAATCGATTATAATATAATAAAGGAATTATTTAATCTTATTACTAGAACTATAGGCTATAGACTACTTATTCTATATATTATTATTAAATTAATAGTATTTTACGAAACGGCTTATAACGTTAAAGATTTATTAATAATTAAAATAATTCGCGCTTTATAAAAGGATAATTCCTTCTTATAAATAAGAATCGCCGATATTATATAGGCGGATTATTAGTATTCCGCTAAATTATAGATTTTAGATTCTATATTAATTCTTAAATATAATAATAAAATCTATATATTTAAAGAAGGATTAATCCGCGAAGAGTTATTAAAACGATATTATAATAATATATTAACGGGGTACTTTAATATTAAAAAGATAACGAAATTATTTATTAGAAAATATTTTTAAAATACTTTTAAGGCCGACGTATAAGAATATATCGATATATATAATATATACTAGCGGGTTAAGGTATATCGATACCGCTTTTATAATAAAATTAATTCTTTATTATATCCTACGGGACCGTAGAAAGAAATTATAATAAATTTTATTATTAATTTACCTCTAAATAAATAATATAAATATATTTATAATACGGTCCTTATAGTTATAAATAGGTATATAAAGATATTATAGTATATTTTAATTATAAAAATAATCGACTTTATAGAGTTAATAAAGTTAATATTCGAAAAAGTTATCCTAAAGTTTAGAGTTCCTAATAGGATTATTTCTAATAAAGGTTTTATCTTTATAAATACCGTGTTTTAGTTAAAAGTATATTATTTAATAAAAATTAAAAGGCGCTTAAATACCGTATTTTATTTATAGACGGATAATTAGATAAAACGCTAGAACTAAACCCTAAAATATTATTTAAGAACCTTTTATTTAAATAAATAAAATAATTAAGTAATACTTTTATTTATAATAAAATAAATATATTATAATATATAGTATATAATAATAAAATAGACATTATTTATAATTATATATAATTATAATTTATCTTTTAAACCGCGTCTCGAGGGCGAGATATATAAGGGAGAAATATCGTCGGTATAAAAAAGAATTAAAAAATTAAATACTTTAAGAGAGTATTTAATAAAAGTATAAATTATCGCGGTCGAGGCGTAGAAACGTAGCTATAATAAAAGATATAAACCGAAATTATTTAATATAAATAACCTTATATTATTATTAACTAAAAACCTAATATAAAAATAACTAAATAAGAAGCTTTTTTATAAAGTAATTAGATTATTTAAGATTTTAGATATTATCGAAATATAAGTATACCGCCTAGGATTACTAACTAGTAATTATATTTATAATATTTTCTATATATCGCTTCTAGAGTCGTATTATTAATAATAGGGTAATATTTCGATTCTTAATATACCTCTACCGGAATTAATAAATAATACGAACGAATAAAAAATAGAAAAGATACTGAAAAAGAAGACGATAAAGAGCGAGGTATTTTATTTTATAAAATAACTAGGATAATTAAAGACCTTTAATAAATAGGTTAATATAGATATTTTAGATAACGCGTTAAAACTATAAAAAATATTCGAAGAGAATACGAAGATAAAAAAGGTATAGAAAATAAAGAGTAGGAAGAAGAAATATTATTAATTATTAATTACTATTAGTTACTTCTTATTAATAGATTTCGAGTAAAATATATTCTTATAATTAGCGGGGCGCTTATAGGTAGGTTTATATCTAAAGCGGCTAGTTTTTCTAATATTAAAACTCGGTTATTTACGAGTAGGGCCGAGGCCGAGAAATCGAATTAAAAAATAAAGAGTAGAAATAAAATTAAGATTAGGATTATTAATTTTATTTTTAACTTTTTCCTTAAAAGCCTCGCGAGAAGATATTAATTTATTTAAGATATAACGACTCGTACTCTTTATACCGCCGTATTAAAAGCGAGGCTCTATAATATCCTTAATTAAAAAAACTTTATAATTAAATATTATAACTCTTTATATACCGTTAAAGAATAAAGTAGGATCGATAATATTAAAATCGTTAAAAATAGGCGTATTAAATTAATCGGTAGCGGGATTAAAACCGAGAGAAAAGTTATATTCGGAGATATCTCGTATATATTATATACGGGCCTTATCTTCCGCTTTATAATTAATTTTATTTTTATCTATCGATTCGAGAAGATCGTTAAATTGATATTATATAATTTTATTTTAAAATATATTTATATCCCGGGTAATAATCTCTCCCTAAAAAGTTATTAATATATAAATTATATCTAAATTATATTAATTTATTAAAGTATAAAAGATATTATCTATACCCTCGACGTTTATAATAAATCGAGATATTAATTATAATATATCCTTCTCTTTTTTAATATTATTACTTTTAGGTTTAATCTCCCGAAGGAAGATTATAATATCTTTTATATACTTAATAATATACTCGCGAAGACGTTTATTAGGGCCTCGACGTTTTAAACGATTAAAAAGAAAATTTATAAAAGTATAAAATTTAAAAGGAATCTAGATATATTAATATAATTTAGTTTTAGAATATAAACGATATATAGAATTATATAAATACTTATTCTTTACGTAATAAATATATTTTATATATAATATTTTATTATATAGGAAGTAATTATCTAGGCTTATCCGCTTAAAATAATAAAAGTATAGAAATATAGATAAAAACGGGGTAAAAGTAGAGCGGGCGGTTATTTTATAAAAAGCGAGGGTCGGGGATATATTAAATATCTAAATACTATTATTAATATCGTATACCGTAGAGATTAAAATAATATATTAAATATTAAAGTAATTTAACTATATATATATCGCTAATAAAGTAAAGTTTAAAACTAATAATTTAAAAATAAAATAAATATTACGATAATATTAATTCTTTCGAAATATAAATAAGTATTTTATTTAAAAATAGAATAAATTATTTATTTACTTTAATAATTATAAGATTAAAGAAAAGAATTTAAAAAAAGAAAAGAAAAATTTATTTAAATTATAATATATTAGCTCTCGCCTTATCTACGAGATATATATATAATATTTATAATTTTAAAGAAAAAGTTTAAAGATATAACCGAGACTATTATAAATTAATAAAAATCTAAATATAGTATAATTATCGATAGTAGTATATAGGAGTTTATATATATAGAAGATAATAGGATATTATAGAAAAAGAAAAGTTAGAAAATCGGCGAAGGTTTTATACCTATATTAAGACCGTTATCTATATATATTTACTCCTATAACTAGAGTTCTTCCTAAATAATAAAGTAGAATAATTTATTTTACCGCCGATATCGTTAAAGCCCTACTAATAATAAAGATTTATAATTTTTAATAACGATTATAATATTCTTTCCCTTACTTTTCCCTTTAGGTTTTAAGGTTTTTATTAAATACCTAGTATAATCTATAACTATATAACTATATTAGTACGCGAGACGTACGCGATATATTATTAATTCTAAGATATAATTTATTTCCCTCTCTTTTTCCTACTAGGTTTAGAGGTTTTTTATTAATATATTACTATTATCTAAATAGGAGATTAATAGAATTAAATAAAATGCGTAAATATTATATATATATCTTATTTAATTTAAATTCTCCTATATTATACTCTTTCGTTAAAAATATCGAAGCGTTAAATTAATATTTACTAGTTTCGAGGGCGAAACCCCTAGAAGGGGAGGTAATTATTATATTATATTAAAACTAGCTTTATAGTAACTATTAAGTATAGTATATAGATCTTATATAAGGAGTATACGGCGTAATTACACTATTTATATTATAGTATTATATTATAGTTTCTAGTACTCCGGAGCCTCTTTTAGAAATAGGAGGCTCGGAGCCCCCGCTCTAACTCTTTAGAGATTAATTCTATTATTTAAATATAGAGATTATTTTTCCTACTAAGGCTTTATATTTACTTTCATATTATTATAAATACCCTAGGCACTATAATCTAATATAAGAATTCTTATTTTATTAAGTAAATATATTTTAAAATAAATAAAAGTTATTCTTAATATTAAATAAATAATTATTTAGATAATTATAAAACTTTCTAATTCTTTTATCAAAGTATCTTTTTAGTATTCGTAAAAGAAGAGCTAGAAAACGAAGTAGTTTAACGATAATTTTTTAAAATATATTAAATTTAAATAACTTATTATTTACTACCCTAGATTATAGATAGGGAATTCGTGATATTATTTATTAATATCTTTCGAAGGGATATTAAAGAGTTATATTAATATTTATAAGAAAAATAATCTTTAGAAAACGAATTTAAAAAATAAAGAAATTATAATTTCTTTTAAACCCGAGTAACCTATTATAAATTCCGAATAAATAATATAATTTATAGAATTACTAGAAACTTGAGTCTTTATTATTAGACTAATAATTAAAAGAAAGAAAAACTCGATAAGATTTTAAAATTCATTAAAAGCGAATAATTTAATTAATTAAAATAATATTAATATTAGAATAAATACCTAGAATAAATTAAAGTTTAAAGAGATTAAATTCTTTAATTTTAAAAATAATAAAAAGAATAATATATTTACTTTAAGAAAATATATTATATATAAAATATAATTAATTTTAATTTTAAAAATCGTATTAATAATATAATTAAATAATATAACGAAAAAGAAATACGAAAGTTTTAATTATTATATTTTAAAGAAGTAACTCTTAAATAGTTCTCGAAGAAATTAAATATTAATATTAAAATATTAATACGTATCTTCGCTAACTCTAAATAAATAGGTCGTTTAATTAAATAATTTAAAATAAAGATAGTAAAAGTTATATATAAACTTCGTTTTAATAAATATAAACTTATTTAAATATATATTAAAAAAGACTTAATTAGTATATAAATAGAATATTTAATTTAATTAGAACCGCCGATATTCCTAGTATATATTAATAAATATTTATAATCTACGATTATATTAATTTTAATTTTAAGTCTTTTATTAATCCGCTTAAATTTAATATTCTATTAAATAAATTCTTTTATTTATTTAATATTAAGAAAGAAGCCTAACTAGGAATAATATAAAATAATAAAATAATTATAATATTTATTTACTCGCCTATAACGAGAGTATAAAAAAGAATTATATAAATTTAGGACGGGCCTATAATATTTATCTAAAGTAAATAATTATTTATAAAGTATTATTTACCCCCTAAAAGTACGAGCTAGTCTATATATCTCGAATACCGAAGAAGTTTAATATAGAAATAGTAATAAACTTTAGGAACATAGTTATTAAATTTAAAACGAGTATTAAAATTTTAGAATTATACGTTAATTTAAAATTTAAATAGGGACTATACCTAGTCTAGATTAAGACTAAAGCGACTAACTAAAGCCGCGCTATAAAATACTTAACTAGTTCGATATAAGGCGTTATCTTCGCGAAATATAAAATAATATATAATATAATAATTAAACTAATATTAATGTTTATAGCTCCGATATAATATTAATTTAAAGGAATAACGGAGGTTATAAAAGGATATATAAAGAAACTAATAGTTATTTAAAATAACTACCTTAGGACGGTCCTAGGAGTATTTAAAATTACTTTAATTCTAATATTTAAAGTTAAATTAATAATTGTATTAATTAACCTCTAGTTAGACTACCTAATAATATAATATTAAATAAATCGAGGGACCTATTTAATTACGTCTATAAAAAATATAAGGATCTAGAGTAAACTTTAGCGTAGAGGAGATAAATAGCGATAAATACCCCTAATACCGATAACGGAAGAAAAGCCTAGGTACTTCGCGCTCTAGGATTTAAAGAATAATATAAAGTAGCTATAATTATAAAGAAGAGAAAAAATTAAATAAACCTAATCGAAGATATCGAAGAATACTAGGATATTAAGGTTATCGACTAGAGGGTAAAAAATTAGGCCTATTAATAATAACTAGATAAATAGGAGAGTTATAAAAGAACGATCTCTATATAAATTATTAACCTAACTCAAAAAAGAAATTTATTCGGGGACCGATTCGATTACTATAATTAATTGAGAAAGGCTAAAAGCTCTATAACGATATAACTAAAATATAATAAGATTAGACTAAATAAAGTTATTAATATAAATAAAGGAAATAAAATATAAAGTATATACTATTATTTTACCCGGAACTAGCTAGCGATAAAGTAGAGCTAGTAGAATAAATAAATATATATAATTTTAGGAAGATATTAATATAGGTCTAAAATATATATATAGCCGCCCGGTAAATAATAAAAATAGAATAACTCGGCTAATTCTTTTTTATTAAAGAATAACTAGTATAATTTAAACTATTACTAGGACCTAGCGATATACCTAAACCTATAAAGAAGAGGAAGAAAAGGAAGAAACTACCGGCCGGAGAGCCGTAGATAATAACCGCCTAATAAATTTATAATAATACGGCGTATAGGCCTACGAGATAGGTAAATAAAATTAAAGAAACTAAAATAAAAGAGAAACGGAAGGAAAGATAAATAATATTTTAGAATAATTATAACTATCGGCTACTAACTAGTAAAAAGAGGAAATAAATTATTAATAAATTAAAGTTTTTAACCGATAAGGTTTCTTTAACGGCTAGTAGGCGCCGCTAGTAACCCTATTAGGAAATAATTCGCGGAACTCCCTTATTAGTAAAATAGTTTTACTAGAGTAGGTATATAAATTAATCAATTAATTAATCAAGGTACGGTATATATTTAGATAATTATTTAATAAATATTTACATAATCATTTTATTCCTTTATATAAATAAAAGAATAATACTATTGAATATTATTTATATATTATTAGTTTTATCGTTTATTGTAGTATAAATTCGATATTTAATTTTATATTTATAAATAATATTAGTTAAAACGTCCGTTAGTCTTTTACTAGTATATTTCCCTTTAATATATTTAAAGTTTATAACATTTTTATAATATTCTATTTAGCGTTAATAAAGTAGGTAATAATAAATATATATAAAGATATATTATAGGGTAATTATTTATCTAAAATAAAAGATACCGTTAATTTATTATTAGGTAAGGTAAAAACTTTTTTTTAATTATATTAAATTATTATAGGAGTTTATTTTTAATTATTAAAGAATTTAGTAATATAATAATAGAGTTTAAATAAAGAAATGAATACTAGACTAGGATATTATAAAAGAGTTATATAATATTATTATTATAATAATTATTTATAGGAATACCTCTTTAAAGTTTAATTATTAAAGTATAAAATTATTGATTTTAATTTTAATACTTTTGATTTAGCGATTCTACGTTCGAATTAATTAAAGAGTTCTAATAATTATTATAATAATCTAGACGATTATTTATATAGGGATAATGTCTTCAAATATTAATTATATTATATTATATATACTCGCTGTCACGGTTTACTAGTAGATTCCTACTATTTAGTATACTAGACTATATATAGCTAGCGTAAATACTATAAATATAAAGGTTTAACTTTTAGGAATAGTAACTCTTTTACTATTTATATTAATAATATACTACTATATTATAACATAATAGTAACGGCTTTATTCGATATTATTAACTATCGAATAATTTATCACGAGTTTCTTTAATTATAAAACTTCCGTTATTTATTTATAAAAATCTTTATTAATTAAGACTAAAGTAACCTCCTATTTATACGAGTATAACTACCGCTATACTAAAACCTTCCGTAGGACGGGAGCCCTGAATATAAGAAATACTATACTCCTTTCGAATATAATATATATTAGAAGTTTACCGTAAACTCCCTTACTTTACTAGGCTAGTTGAATATTTAGCGCTATATACGAGTACCCCGCTTTTACCTAACGGAGCGAGACTTTCTTAATAAATTTATATACCGGTCCGATCTTATCGAAGTACTTTATATCTTCGAGTTTTCCTAGTACCTTATTAGAGTATATCCTCGATCTATAAAAGTAAATAATTTTACTAAATAAATAACTCTACTAGTAGAATTAATATTATCGATATTAAGTTTTCTAAACTAGCTTCGTACCTTCTCTTATTAATAAACGGGTATATTTTACTTATCTACTAGATTTCTAACTTCGTCGAAGTAACTAGAAATACTTATATCGACGAAGTTCTAGAGTTTATTTATTGAAAAACAGGTGTGTAGGACTATTTAGTAACTACTTATTAAATAGATACTTAGTAATGTTTAGTATTAGGGTCTTATACACATATTCGCTCTTATTCTCTATAGATAATTAATTAAGAAGTATTTCTATTTATCCTATATTTAATAAGTTAGCTGAGAAGCCTAGGTTTTATATATATATCCGCTACGTACTCGCTATATTATTATAGTATTAATAGTAGTAATACGGTATTATTACGTTAACGTAACTACGTTTAAAGTATACTAGATTCCGCTTATAATTTTTTTTAAAAATAGGGCCTTAATATATAGAATATAATTCCGCCGGCCCCGTCTCTACTAGGGAATAACCTAATAGACTAGTATATATAACTACTAGAAAATAACTAAATCGCTTATAGAAAGTTTTATATACCGCTAGAAAATAACCTAATCGCTAGTAGTTTTACTAGTAGCTAATACTAGAAAATAACTAATTACTAAAAATAATTAACGCTAGCGTACTCCTTATATATCTAAATAAAACTTTAAGAGGGTAGTTATATATAATAACTTTTTATTATTATACTTAAGTAATTCTTTTATATAATTTACTATTTTATTAACGGTGTATTAATAACTTCAAATTTACAAGGCCTATTTAAGGCCTAGAACCGCCGTTAATTAATTAACGTCGTAGCTCCTTTACCGCTCTACTCGGTTTATAAAAAAAAGATAGACTACGAACTCCGTAATTAGGGAAGTAATTAAATATAATTAATAATTATAACTCGAAAATATAATAATAATTCTTATTATTTAAATAATTACTAAAGCTACTCACCTTTATATTCTCCGCGTATAAATTTATAATTGAATAAGCCTTACTTATACTACCCTCTAATATTTAAATTATATCGTTTAGGATAATTGTAATAATAATAATTACTAAAACGGAAATAATAATTATCTAGACCTAAGTTACCTCGTCTTATAACTAAATATTAATATATTTTTTGAAAACTTTTAACCCGTATATTCTAGCGAACCTAAAATACGATTAAAAAGATTTATACGAAAGTATATAATAATAAACGATACGACGATAAAGTATTATATTATTATTATTAACTTAATTCGTTAGTTATCTTTAATTACTTTATAAATAACTTAGCGCTAGAACTATTTAACGATATTAAACTATTTAACCTAACTCTTTAAATACCGTTATTATATTATAATACCTAAAAGTTATTTAGGTATTCGATAAAGTTAAAAATTTTAACTCTATAAAAAGTTTCGTCCGCTAGAAGTAAGAGATACGTAATAATTTTAATATTATAAATTTATAGGAATACCTCGAAGATCCTTTTATTAAGGCTCTAGAACTAGATACTAATAAATCTAGTTATTTAATCGAAACTACGTACTAATAATTTAAGATAATTTATAATGTCCTTCGTTATACCGTTAATCCGGTAATATATAAAGATTAAAATTAAAAAGATAACTTTATAAGCCTAAATAATAATTATAGATAATTTTAAACCCTATAACTCCGGTTCCCTGTATACTACTCTAAATAAACTCGATTTATTTACTAGTTTCTAATATAGTAGCCCTAGCGACTACGCTAGTAAATTTCAGATTATTTATAGCGAGTTTTATAAATTTAATTACTTTAAGTTTAACGATAATGTTATAATTTATTAATTCTATTATAATCTTAATATTAAATATTAATAGTACTACGAGTCCTTCGCCGAAGACTATAATTTAAGCTAAGATAGTCCTTAATATAATAATGTCTCGCTTTTATAATACTTTATATCTTTAAATTAGTAATACTAATACTAGTTAACTCCCTCTCGCTATTTATATTATAATTTAATAACGAGTCTAGGGTCCTAATTAAGAAAGAATTATTCGATTTTATTTATATTATTAATTAATTAATTGATTTATACGCCTATTAAAATAAAACTACTTCGCTTATAAGGGAGTTCTATAGAATACGTATAATACCCGATAGCGTTATTAACTAGTCGTTAAAGAAACCTCTTAAGAGGATAAAAACTTTAACTTATCCCTAATCTCGGTTTTAAATATTTTGGCCTACTAATTAATAAGTTTTTTTATATATTATTAATTCTTCTTTTAGGTTTCTTCTTCGGGTAAATCTTTAAAATTAACGATTTTATATTAATCCTAGATAACCTCGTTATTTTATCCTTTATATTTGCCCGTTTTTTTAAAACTCGTTATTTATCTCCGTTACGGGCTTAAGCCTTGATTATATATATAAATATAACCGTAGCTAAGTACTATATATTTTATTATACCGGTATACTAGCCTTATTATCCCTCTTTATTATTATTCTAGACTTTTTCGCCTTTATTCTTAACCGTATACACGTAGTTATTTCTTCGTTATAGCGGATTTTATATCCCGCCGGTACCTTAATATAATTACCCGGTTACTAGGGTTACGATTTTTATATAGGTACTAATATCTAAAAATATAAATAAAGCTCCTTTTATTTATACGAGTTTCGTTTTATATACTTATATTTTACCTACTCGTTAACGGCGGAGGAAAATATTTAGTCCTATAAGGCTTTATATAATAATTATTTTATAACTCTTAAAGTAGAGGAAGCCCTTTATAATTCGAATATTATTAATATTTAATAGGTAGTTAGACGGGAGCCTTTATTTAGGCCTAAGGTTTCGGCTTTCTATATATATATTTATTCTATACTCTTTCTTATATATAGGTATAATAGATATATTCTTTTTATAATTCTCTTTTTCTAATATATCGGGCCGCGATTATAATTACTTTTCTAATTAATTATATTATAGAGGGTTCGTTCTTTATTACTTTAATTCGTTAAGGGAGAGGAGGGGAGGAGGAGGAGGAGAAAAAAAAAAGGGATTTCTTTTTATTAATACTACGGTCGCGTTAAGAATAGCTATAAAATAAATTTAATATACCGCGATATAAGATCTCTCAGCTCTCTAGACTACTATAAATAATAATTAAAAATTCGTAGCTAGTAGGATATATACCTAGATCTCGTTACTAGCTTATTTATATTATATTAACTTTATAAAACGAGTTAGGTATTATATTACCTATAATAAATTATAATATAATAATCCTAGCCATAATAATTAACGTAACCGTAATCGTTATAGTCGAGGTAACCGCGGCGGTAGAGGTAGTAAAAAAGTAGTAATATAATTAAGAATAATAATAGTAATAAAAATGAAAATGAATCGTCTTCTAAACGGGCTAGAGCCGATACCGAAGGAAATATAAAATCGTATTATATCTTACCTAGTATTACCTCTAACGTTTCTAAACTTCAAATATTCGATACCGGTTATATTATCTATATTACTTATAATCGCTTTATATTTATCGAATATATTAAACTTAAGAGCGCCGATATTATTAAAGACTTTAAGGGCGAGCTAACGTTATATAATAATAAAATTATTAAATTATTATATTTAAGCGATAACGGTATTTAGTACCTATAAATTAATAATATTATATACGTTCTTAATAGTAGTTTTAATCTTAATTCTTATACTAAACTCTAATAAACTAAATATATACTAGGCGTTATTTTAAAGGGGATTTTAATCGGATCTAAAGATATTATTATAACCCTCTAGGATTATAACCTCTATATCTTATATATATATAAATAAAATTAACTTTAACTCGCTTCATTTATTATAAATATTAAGACCTGAATTTTATAATATAAAAAACTCGGCTACCTAGGTAAGAATAATATTATACGATTATTTTAAAAAATTAATAGAATTAATCTATCTAAGGTTAAAGAGGATAATAGTTATAAAATATACGGCGCTACTAAAATATATATATACTTATACAGATATCGCCCATAATAGGGATAATTTAAATATAATTTTTTCATAGCGATATCATTAACTTAAAGGTCTATAATTTCGGTTTTATAATTATATTCATTAACGATAAATATAAATATAAATATTATTATTTTATCCCTTATAAAATAGGTATTATTAGCGCCTTCCGTAGTAATTAAAACTTTAAGGAATATAAAGACTATAAGATTTATTACCTCTATATAAATAAGGATTTTATATATATTAATAGGGTATTCGCCCATTACCGCTTCGAATATAATATTATCTAAAGTTATTCTATCCCTAGTAACCCCTAAATAAACAATATCTTAGAGCGCGTCGGCTAAATCTTACTTAAGAAAGTATATACCTTATTAATTAATAACGGACTCGATAATAAACTTATTCTAAATTTATCTCTACGGCGAACTAGCTCATCGGTAAATTTAAAAAATAAATATTAATATACTCCAAATATTATTAACTTTATTAGAAACCAGTCTATAAGTTTACGCTAAAACTCTATATTAAATATTAATATAAGGATTAGTAAGATTAGTAAATCGAGGTTTCGGGTAAATTACTTTTAATAAATAATATCAAATATTAATAGGTTTAGTAGATTCAATAACTCGGTAAATTATTAATAATTTAAATATTAGACGAATAGGCTCATTATATACTCTATAATATACGTATTAGTATACGTATTAGTATACGTTGTAGTATAGATTATAATATAGGCTATAATAAGCCCTATAATAGATATAATAACGTGCGTAACTTACGTATACTATTTAATGGTATACGAATAATATACGTGAAGGTATTTTCAATAGTATATAATATACGCCCCCCGTAGTAGTTTTTGAAATATTAGACGAAAGCCCCCTATAATATACTTAATAGTATACGCTATAGTATACGGTATATACTATATTATACGATATATTATAGTATTTATGTACGTGTTCTCCCTGGATATATTTAGGTAACGCCCTTGTAAGAACTTTAATTAAAACTTATTATTCCGGGCCCGGTAGGTCGTTAGTATTAATAATTATCGCTAAAGATCGCTATCGTTAATAGCGACGATTATAGAACTTTATTTATTTTAGCTCTATAATAGGGCTGAGCTACTATTAATATATTAATAATATATACGAGTTACTAAAGTTATTAATATTATTAAAACTAACCTAGAGTTATTAAACTAATTAATAGGATACTACCCGGACCCCGGGCCCTTACTTATTAAATTTACTAATTAAATACTAATAGCTTTATCCGTAAATTAGGGCTATTAATAACGTCCTATTAATCATTAGAGTTAAAAAACCTACTAATAAAACGCTACTAGTTTTATCCGTAACTTAGAGTTAGTAGTAGGACACTACTAACCTTATCCGCGCGGTCGGTAACTAGGGTTTTAGTAGGAGTTTTTAAGATTTACCGATACTACGAAATTAGTCCTCTATTATTATAATAAATATTACGCCCTATTAAGACTCTACTAGAATATACTCTAACCTAGTATATTTATGTAATATTAACCAAATAGGCCTATACTAGGAATATTATTATTATAGGTAAAAACTAGTAAAAATCCGTTAATCGCGGTAAAAAAAGTATATTTATCGGTTATAAAGGCGATTATTTCTATTATATATTAATATATATAGGTAAAGTACTCCGCTTTATTTAAATTCGGTAGACCGAAGAGTATACCGCTAGTAGTAATAAATATACCGTAGACGACGGTATACCGCTAGTTAATAGAGTCTTAGTAATAATATCCCGTTAAGGGGGCGATATTATAGCGAGACGTAAAAGCGCCTTAAAATTATATAAAGTATAAATTAACTCTAAATCTAATATTAATAATTATAATATTAGTTATAATAAGAGTAATTTATAATTAATAAAAACTATCTAGCCTAACTACGTTAAATTAGTAAATAATATTATTTAGTCTTTACCGCTACTATAACGACTAGTTAGATATATTATATAATTGAGGCCTAGGCTAAAGTTATTTCTATCGAGCCTATAATTTACGCTAGGTTTATAGCTAGTACAATAATTATTAATAAATCTTATTAACGACGCTGAAAAAAGGTAGATTCCGAATCTAATATAGAACCGGCCTAAAGTTCTTCTAACTCCGGCGCTAATATACTAATAATATTAACAATTCTAGAGAGGTATTTAAAACTTCGTGAATTTACCCTATCTTTTAATTTATTAATTTTATTTATAAGAATTTTACCTACCGAGCCTTATAAACCTAGAATGTATAAAGAAGTTATAATTAATACTCTTAATGAAATATACTAATAACTTGGTATAAATACCGAAATCGATTTACTTTTAACGAATAATATCTAGATATTATCGAATCTACCTCGAAACTGAAAGATACTTCGAGGTAAATAAGTTTATAAATATAAATATAAGGCCGCTAGCGAAATTACTTATTATAGAGCTCGTTAAATAATATATGAATTTAATAATATAAGATCGACTTTAATAAAATATTTATCTCAATAATTAAGTTTATAAATTACGACCTAGAGTCCAAATAAATAAATATATAAACTATTTTCTTATAAGGAGGCGATATTATAATAAAATAAAAGAGCTCTTTAAATCTATAGAAAGGTTCACCTCTTAACCGCGCTCACCCTCTAACTATTCTTCCCGTAGGGCTGAAGCCTGGAATACCCTTCGGCCCCTAAGGAATACCCTAGAAATTCGTCCTCTAGGTAACAAATCGGGAAGTTCCGGGGATTGTATCTATCGCCTAAGTAGTCAGCTCTAGAGGGCTCTTTAGGCGGCTTCTAGGTATTAGCTCTACAGGAAGAACGGTTGGGGGGTGAGCGCGGTTAAGGGGTAAACCCTTCTATATATAATAAATTAACTCGGAATCAAATATTACTAGTTATGATATTAATTAATAATAGGAGTAAAGCTACCTAACCTAAATTACTTTAGTTAATAATATTATTCGGTCTATACCGCTATTAAAACGATTAATTAAGTATATAATATTATTAAAATCTAGATTTAAAATTAATTAGATCAAGTCTATAACTAGTGTAGTAATTATAATAATTATATATAAACCTTAGCGAACCTAAATCGGGATCGACTCGTATAAATATACTAGAAAATATAGGTTTCGAATCTAATATAGAACTGGCCTAATACTCTTCTAGCTCCGACCCTAATATATTTATAATATTAATAACTCTAGATAAATATTTAGAGTTTTATAACTTTATTTTATCCTTTAATTTATTAGTTTTATTTATAAAAGCTTTATACCGAGCCTTATAAACCTAAAATATATAAAGAAATTATAATTAATACTCTTAATAAAATATACTAGTAGTTTAGTATAGATACCGAAATTAATTCACTTTCAACGAATAATATTTAAATATTATCGAATCTACCCCGAAACCGTAAAGTACTTCGGGGTAAATAAATTTATAAATTTAAATATAAAGCCGTTAACGAAATTACTCGCTATAAGGCTCATTAGGTAGTACGTAGATTTAAATAATAATATAGAATTAATTTTAATAAAATATTTACCTTAATAGTTAAATTTATAAATTATAAAGTATTATTTACTATTATACTATCCTGCCTACTCGCTAGGTTTTGAAATTGTTTAGAAACCGTTTATAAACCGTCTATAAACTATTTTCAAACCGTTTTTAAATAGTTTCTCAACCGTTAATCGACGGTTTCTTAACTAGATAATTATTAATTATACGACGGTTTTAAGATTAATTAACGTCGATACTTCTCTTCTTAAAACTATTAACGGTTTAAGGTTTTAGTTATAGAACAGTTTAAAAACGGTTTAATTCTCGTTTATCAACGGTATATAGACGGTAATTAAGCGGTAGCGAAATATAAATGAAAATCTATAAAATATTCTCGAAGTACTTTAATACTAGGCCTATATAAACCTAGCTTTATATATGTACTTTTCGTGAAAAGTTCGAAAAAACACTTTTTAAAGTCTTAGCGTTAATATTTAGCGTAATATAAATTAAGCGAGTTTTCAGCCCTATAAGGAACTTTAAAAACTTTAAACATTTTATTAATAAAGTTATTATAAGTTTTTAAACGGTTGATAAACCGTTACTAAACCGTTAATAAACCGTTAAATAATAATTTTCAACGTTGAGTAGCTAGCTATTTTCTTCGAACGATTAAATAACTGTTTTTTTTCTAGTATTAAAAAGATTAACGGTTTTAATACGTTTTGAGCGGTATATTGACCGATTTTAACCCGTGAATATATCGTTCAAAACTTAATACCGTTAAAATACCGTAAGAAAACTAGATAAATACGGTTGAATAACGAGATTAAAACTTATTAGAGGGCCTATACTATAAGGTTTATTATGTTAAATTTATTCTAGGGCCTAAAAGACTAGGTATAAATAACCTCTTTAATTAAGATAATTTTTATTATAAAATTAATATCTTCCGTAGACGGCGAATTATTTAATAAAGTATAAAGAGTTACTCTAATAGAAAGCGGGTTTTATAATTATTAAAGAGCTCTAGTACCCTATTAATATAAATTCAATACGGTATAGAGGCTACTTTTAATTAGGGTATAGTTTTAAAGTTAACGAAGTAATTCGACCGAGTAAAATCTAATTTTAAAATTATCGTTTCTTATTAAATTAATACCTCGAGGTATTTATACCGGCTTAAAGTTATTTCGAGTAATTTAATTAACTAGTTAATATAAATTATAGTCGATTAGGTTCGTATAAATATAATAACTATTAAGGAGTTTGGATAACGAAAAAGTAAATACGATTATATTTTTTAAAAGAGAGTTTAGTAACGAAGCTAGCTTACTAGTTCTTAATAGAATATTTCGGTAACTAGTTTACTAATTTATAATATATTAAAGAATACTACGGAAGGCTTTAGAGGTTATTAATACTATAATAAACCTAATAATTTAATAGAGAAATAATATAGTGAAAGTATTAAAAGTAGTTATAATAGGCTTTAGTAAAGAAATATTATACTAGGCTAGTATTAGAATACAGGAGTGTAGGACTGCTTAGTCACTACTAACTAAGTAGATATTTAGTAATACTTGGTATTAAGGTCTTATACGTATATTCGCTTTTATCCTCTATAGATAATTAATCAAAAAGTGTTTCTACCTATTATAGTTTAATAGGTTATGAGCCCGGGCTCTATATATACATCCGCTATATATTTACCATATTATTATAGTATTAATAGTAGTAACACGGCGTTATTACGTTATCGTAACTGTGTTTAGGACGTACTAGATTGCGCCCGTAAGAAATTTTCAAATAAGGAGTTTAGTATCTAGAATATAGTTCCGCCGGCCCCGCCTCTACTAGAAAGTAGTTAATCGTACTATATAGTATGCGCTAGAGAGTAGCCAAATCGTTTATAAAGAGCTTGTACACCGCTAGAAAATGACTAATAAGCGAAGCGCTGTTAGAAAGTAGTTAATTACTATACTAGGGAGTAGCTAATCGCCGTAATCGGTTAATATTAACGTACTTTATATATACCTAAATAAATACCTTAGGGGTAGTTATATACGATAGTTATTTATTATTATTAATACCTTTATATAACTTATTATAATTATTATTAGCGTATTATAGCTTTAAGCTTATAAGGTCTTTTTAAAGCCTAGAATAGTCGTAATTAATTACCGCTATAGCTTGTTTACCGCCTTAAAAAAATAAGCGTTAATAGCGTTAATAACGTTAATAACTAAGAATAGATTTATAACTCCGTAATCGGGGGGAAAAATATTATAAACTATAATTATAAATCGTAGTTACGACTATAACTCTTACTACTAAAGTAATTATTAAAGCTATTTATTTTTATTCCTTTATATAAAGTAATAGTAAATTAAACCCTAAATATACTATCCTCTAAACTTTCAGCCTCGTTATTTAGAATAATTATAATAATTATTATTATTAAAATAAAAGTAAAACCTAGAGTAATTTAAGGCTAAACCTCTTTATTTAATTACTAAATAATAATATACTCTCTAAAGACTCTAGCTCTATACCTTTTAATAAACTAAATAAATAATCGACTACCTCTATAATAAAGTATATACGTATAATAATAAAAGAGACGTTAATACCTCGTATATATATCGTTATCGATCCGACTCCTTCGCTAGTTTTAGTTACTCTAAATTAATATTAGAACTACCTAGTAATATTAAGTTATTCGGCCTTATACCTAGGTTACCGCTAGTATATCGGTGTTCGTAAAGACTATTTAGGTATTCATTAAAGTCGAAATCTTAAATTTAATAAAAAGCTTTATTAAATAAAAGTAAGATATATATAATAACTTTAATATAATGGACCTATAGGAATACCTCGAAGATTTATTTATTATAACTCTAGAACTAGACGTAGGTAAACCTAACTACGATATCGATACTATATATTAATAGTTTACTAATAATAAGATAATTTATAATATCCTCCGTTATATTATTACCTCTATAACCTATATTAAGATTAAAAACGATAAGGTCGCTATTATAGCCTAGACGATTATTATAAACGAATTCAAACTTTATAACTCCGGCTACTTATATAAGATACTAATTAAATTTAATTAATTTACTATTAATTAGTGCGATAGTTTTAATAATTATATTAATAAGTTTTAAAAGGCCTATAACGAGCTCTATAACTTTAACTATTTTAAATTTAATAATAACTTTATAGTCTAATAGTTCTACCGTAACTTTAATATTAATTACTAGTACTACTATAAAATATTCGCTAAAAACTATAATTTATTCAATATTAATAGTATTATTAAGACTACTCTAAATATAGTGATTTCTCGCTTCCGTAATATATTATATTTATAGGCTACTGGTGCTAATTATAATTAACTAGTATTTATAATATATACCTTAATACTATAGCGTGTCCAAGAGCCTAATTAGGAAGGAACTATTCGATCGTACCTTTATTATACTAACTTTATTAAATAAGTATAGTATTATACTATTTATAATAAACCCTAGTATAATAATCTTAGTTATAATAATTAACGCGACCGTAACCGGCGCGGTCGAGGTAGCCGCGGTAAAGACGGCGGTAAAGGTAATAATAATACTATTATTAAAAATAATAACGATAATAATAGAAGCTAAAATAATAAAAGTAAAGATAATAAATCCGATAAATTAAATAAGCGCTAGAGGTTTAATACTGAAAGTAATTTTAATTTAAAAAATTACTTAGAATACTACTACGCCCTCGTAAATATTATAATTAATATTTCTAAACTCTAGGTTTTAGATACCGGTACTACCGTTTATATTAATTATAATCGTTTTATTTTTATAGAGTATAATAAACTTAAGGGCGCCGATAGTATTGATAATTTTAAAAGCGGCCTAATACTATATAATAATAATATTATTCGGTTATTATATTTAGGCGATAAAGGTATATAGTACCTTAAGATTAATAACGTTATATATATTTTTAATAGCGGTTTTAACATTATTTCCTACGTTAAATTTTAACGAGTTAACTACCCCCTAGGTTTTATTCCTAAAGGGATCTTTATTAGATTTAAAGAAATTATTATAATTTTATAAAACTATAACCCTTACGTTCTACCTATATATAAATTAATAGTAGTTAATACTAACTATTATTAACGCTAAAGCCCTAATTTAATAATACGAGAAACTCGGTTATTTAAGGAAAGATAACGTAGTACGGTTATTTAAAATAACTGACGGTATCGACTTATTAAAGATTAAGGGCGATAACGGCTATAAGACTTATAACGTTATAAAAATATATACTTATTCGTATAAATATAGCCTACGAAAGGGCCGTTTCGAATATAATATTATTTATAATAATATTATTAATCTTAAGGTCTATAACTTCGGCTTTATAATTATTTATATTAACAATAAACTTAAATATAATTATTATTATTTTATACCTAATAAAATAGGTGTATTTAGCGCCTTTTATAATTATAGATCCGTTAAAAAATATGACGATTATCGTATCTATTACTTTTATACCGATAAAGATCTTATATACGTTAATAAAGCGTTCGCCGATTACCGGTATAAATATAATATCGTCTAGAGCTATTTTATCCCTAGGAACCCTTAAATAAATAATATATTAAAATACGTTAATTAAACCCTACTCTAGAAGGTATACGCCCTATTAAATAATAACGGTCTTAATAAAATACTAATTCTAGAGTTTATTTTGATTATAAACTGGCTCCGAAATCGGTCTTTTATTACTATAATAAATATTATACCCTATAAAGGCTCTACTAGAATATATCCTAATTTATTATATTTACGTAACATTAACTAAATCGGCCTATATTAAGATTATTATATTATAGGTAAAAACTAGTAGAAGTTTATTTAATTTAATATTAAGGGCGCCCTTATTAAGTATAAGGGTAATTATTTTTATCGAATATTAATATTTATAAATAAAGTACTCCGCTTTACCTAGATTTAATAAACCGAGGAGTATTATACTAGAAATAAATATACTACGATATAAATACTATTAGTTAATAAGATTTTTAGAATAGTTCCCCGTTAGGGGGGCGATATTATAATAAGACATAAAAGTATCTTAAGCCTATATAAACCTCCTATTAATATAAAATCAAATATCGACGATTACGGATATAGTAATAGTAACTTTAAGTTTATTATAACCCCCCTATAACGATTTATTAAATATATTATCTCGTTATAATTATTAAAATTAAGAATTAATATACCTAGCCCTAGCTAGGCGCTATAGCCGTTATTAATTACGAATAATATATCATCGCGAGTAATAATACTAGAGTCCTCGAGCTTTAATTTATTAAATAATATAAATCCGGTTTAATATTCCCCCGCCTACGCCTCGCCCGTAATATTAATAAGGGTATTTAATAAATATTTAGAGTTACGCGAACCTACCCTCTCCCCCGACCTAATAATATTATTAATTAAAATATTATTATATAAATTATATAAGCCTAAAATATATAAAGAAGTTATAATTAATACCCTAAATAAAATATACTAGTAACTCGGTATAAAGGCCGAAATTAATTTACTCCTAATTAATAATACCTAGATATTAACTAACCTACCCTATAATCGAAAAATCCTTCGCGGTAAATAAGTTTATAAATTTAAATATAATATCGTTAGTAAGGTAACTCGCTATAAAGCCCGTTAAATTATACGTAATTTTAAATAATATTATAGAATCGATTTTAACGAGATATTTACCTACGTAGTTAAACCTATAAACTATAAAGTATTATTCGTTACTACAACGGCGTTCGACCTAGAGCTCGAATAAATAGATATATAAACTACGTTTCTCTATAGCGAGATCGATAACGATAAAATCTACATCGAATAACCTACCGGTTTTAGTAATAATTTAGGTTATATATACCTATTAAAATATACCCTATATAGGTTTAAATAATCCCCTCGTATATAATATATTACCTTTATTATCTTTCTCGTTAAACTAGGTTTTATACCTTTAAGCGCGGACTTTAATTATTAGAATATAGGAGTATAGGACTACTTAGTAAATAGATATTTAATAATATTTAATATTAGGGTCTTATATGTATATTCGCTCTTATCCTTTATAGATGATTAATTAAGAAGTATTTCTACCTATTATAGTTTAATAGGTTATAAGCCCGGGCTCTATATATATATCTACTATATACTCATTATATTATTATAGTATTAATAGTAGTAATACGGCGTTATTACATTATCGTAACTATGTTTAAGGCGCACTAATTACGCCTATAAGAAATTTTTAAAGTAGGGCCTTAGTATATAGAATATAGTTCCGCCGGCCCCGCCTCTACTAGGGAATAATCTAATAAACTATATACGTAACTACCAGAAAGTAATTAATTATACTATATAGTATACGCTAGAAAATGACTAATCGCTTATATAGAGTTTATATACCGCTAGGAAATAACCTAATCGCTAGTAGTTTTATTATAGGCTAGAAAATAGCTAATTATTATACTAGGGAGTAATTAATCGCCGTAATCGACTAATATTAACGTATTTTATATATACCTAAATAAATACCTTAAGGGTAGTTATATATAATAATTATTTATTATCGTTAATACCTTTATATAATTTATTATAATCGTTACCGGCGTATTATAACTTTAAACTTATAAGGTCTTTTTAAAGCCTAGAATAATTATAATTAATTATCGTTATAACCCGTTTACCGCTTTAAAAAAATAAGCGTTAGTAGTATTAATAGTATTAATAACTAAAAATAGATTTATAACTCCGTAATCGGGGGGAAAAACATTATAAACTATAATTATAAATCGTAGCTATAATTATAACTCTTATTATTAAAATAGTTATTAAAGTTATTTACCCTTATTCTTTTATATAAAGTAATAACGAGTTAAACCCTAAATATATTATCCTCTAAACTTTTAGCCTCGTTATTTAAAATAATTATAATAATAATAATTATTAAAACGAAAATAAAATCTAGAGTATCTTAAGACTAAACCTCTCTATTTAATTATTAAATAGTAATATACTCTTTAAAGACTCTAGCTCCGTACCTTTTAATAAATTAAATAAATAATCGATTACTTTAATAATAAAATATATACGTACGACGATAAAAGAGATATTAATATAATATATATATATCGTTATCGATTCGATTTTTTAGCTAGTTTTAGTTACTCTAAATTAATACTAGAACTACCTAATAATATTAAATTATTCGGCCTTATATCTAGGTTACTACTAGTATATCGGTATTTATAAAGACTATTTAAATATTTATTAAAATCGAAACTTTAAATTTAATAAAAGGCTTCGTTAAATAAAAGTAGGATATATATAATAATTTTAATATAATAAACTTATAGGAATACCTCGAAGATCTATTTATTATAATTTTAGAACTAGATATAGATAAACCTAACTATAATATCGATACTATATATTAATAATTTATTAATAATAAAATGATTTATAATATCCTCCGTTATATTATCGCCTTTATAACCTACGTTAAAATTAAGAATAATAAGGTCGTTATTATAACCTAGACGATTATTATAAATAAATTTAAACTTTATAACTCCGGCTATTTATATAAGGTACTAACTAAATTTAATTAATTTACTACTAGTTAGTACGATAGTCCTAACGATTATATTAATAAATTTTAGGAGGTTTATAACGAGCTTTATAACTTTAACTACCTTAAGCTTAATAATAACTTTATAATCTAATAGTTCTACCGTAATTTTAATATTAATTATTAATATTATTATAAAATATTCGCTAAAGACTACGACTTATTTAATATTAATAATACTATTAAGACTACCCTAAATATAACGATTTTTTACTTCCGTAATATATTATACCTATAGGCTAGTAGCGCTAGTTATAATTAATTAATATTTATAGTATATACTTTAATATTATAGTATATCTAAAGGCTTAATTAAGAAAGAATTATTCGATTATACCTTTATTACGCTAACTTTATTAGGCGGGTATAGTATTATACTATTTATAATAAACCCTAGTATAATAATTTTAGTTATAATAACTAGCGCGACCGTAGCCGGCGCGGTCGAGGTAGCCGCGGTAAAGACGGCGGTAAAGGTAATAATAATATTATTATTAAAAATAATAATAATAATAATAAAAATAAAAATAATAAGAGTAAGGATAATAAATCTAATAAATTAAATAAGCGTTAGAGGTTTAATACCGAAGGTAATTTTAATTTAAGAAATATAAAACGCTATTATACTTTTATAAATATTATAGTTAATATTTCTAAACTCTAGGTTTTAAATACTAGTACTACCGTTTATATTAATTATAATCGTTCTATTTTTATAGAGTATAATAAACTTAAAGGCGCCGATAATATTAATAACTTTAGGGGCGGCCTAACGCTATATAATAATAATATTATTCGGTTATTATATTTAGGCGATAAAGGCGTATAGTATTTTAAGGTTAATAACGTTATATATATTCCTAATAACGGTTTTAACTTTATTTCTTATATTAAATTTTAACGAGCTAGTTACCCCCTAGGCTTTATTTTTAAAGGGATCTTTATCGGATCTAAAGGAATTATTATAATTTTATAAAATTATAACCTCTACGTTTTATATATAAATTAATAATAATTAATACTAGCTATTATTAATATTAAAGTCTTAATTTAATAATACGAGAGACTCGGTTATTTAAGGAAAAATAACGTAATATAGTTATTTAAAATAATTAACGGTATCGACCTATTAAAGGTTAAAGGCGATAACGGTTATAAGACCTATAACGTTATAAAAATATATATTTATTCGTATAAATATAGCCTACGAAAGGGCCGTTTTAAATAAGACGTTATTTATAATAATATTATTAATTTTAAGGTTTATAACTTCGACTTTATAATTACCTATATTAATAATAAGTTTAAATATAACTATTATTATTTTATACCTAATAAAATAAATATATTTAACGCCTTTCGTAGTTATAGGTCCGTTAAAGAATATAGCGATTATTATATCTATTATTTTTATACCGATAAAAATCCTATATATATTAATAAAGCGTTCGTTAATTATTAATATAAATATAATATCGTCTAGAGCTACTTTATCCTTAAGAATCTTTAAATAAATAATATATTAAAACGCGTTAGTTAAATCTTATTCTAGAAGGTATATACCCTACTAGATAATAACGATTTTAATAAAATATTAATTTTAAAATTTATCTCGATTATAAATTAGCTCCGAAATTAGTCTTTTATTATTATAATAAATATTATACCTTATAAAGGCTCTACTAGAATATATCTTAATTTATTATATTTATATAATATTAACTAAATCGGCCTTTATTAAGATCGTTATATTATAAATAAAAACTAGTAGAATTTTTTTTAACGTAGTACTAAAAGCGCCTTTATTAAATATAAAGGTAATTATTTTTATCGAATATTAATATTTACGGGTAAAATACTCTACTTTACCTAAATTTAATAAACCGAGGAACGTTATATTAGAAATAAATATACTACGATATAAATACTATTAATTAATAAAATCTCTAGAATAATTCCCCGTTAAGGGGGCGACGTTATAATAAAATATAAAAATACCTTAAACCTATATAAACCTCTTATTAATATAAAATTAAATATCGACGATTATAGATATAGTAGTAGTAGTTTTAAATTTTTTATAACCCCCCTATAACGATCTACTAAATATATTATTTTATTACGATTATTAAGGTTAAAAGTTAATATACTTAACCTTGATTAGGCGCTATAGCCGCTATTAATTATAAACGATATATTATCGCGAGTAATAATACTAGAGTCCTTAGGCTTTAATTTATTAAATAATATAAATCCGGCCTAATATTCCCCCGCCTCCGCCTCGCCCGTAATATTAATAAAGGTATTTAATAGATATTTAGAGTTATATAAACCTACCCTCTCCCCTAACCTAATAATACTAATAATTAAGATATTATTATATAAACTATACGAGCTTAAAACGTATAAAGAAGCTATAATTAATACTTTAAATAAAATATACTAATAACTCGGTATAAAGGCCGAAATTAATTTACTTTTAATTAATAATACCTAAATACTAGTTAATCTACCTTATAATCGAAAAATCCTTCGCGGTAAATAAGTTTATAAGTTTAAACGTAGTATTATTAATAAGGTTACTCGCTATAAAGCCCGTTAAATAGTATATAGCTTTAAATAACACTAAGGAATTAATTTTAACGAGATATTTACTTTTATAATCAAGCCTATAAGTTATAAAGTATTATTCGTGATTATAATAACGTTCGACCTAAAGCTCGAATAAATAAATATATAAACTACGTTTCTCTATAGCGAGATCGATAACGATAAAATTTATATTAAATAACCTACCGGTTTTAGTAATAGTTTAGGACGTATATACCTATTAAAATATACCCTATATAGGCTTAAATAATCCCCTCGTATATAATATACTACTTTTACTACCTTCTTTATTAAGTTAGATTTTATACCCTTAAGCGCGGATTTTAATATCTTCTTTAATTATAGTACCTAGTTAATTGTTATTTTATACGTTAATAATATATTAATTATTAATGTTAGGAAGGTCGTTATTATTTAGTTTAAATAATAGCTAAGCGATGAGTATAAGATAATTAATCTCGGGCCTATTACTTATTAATTAGGCCTTAAAGTCGCGCGCGATTATTTTAATCGTATATTATCCTTTAACTAGGAGGCTTACCTAGAAAGAGTATTTAAGGATTATAATATATAAAATATTAAGGCTAAAGCTATAAGAGTTCTAATAAACCTAATAATTAGGTTTATTTTTACGGATAAAGGTTATTAGGCTGAACCTACCTCTTTAATTATATATTAATTAACTATCGGATTATTTATATATATAATAATAGGTATACGGCCTAATATCGCCTTCGCGGTATTAATAATAAACCGTTATATTTCTAACCCCGATAAGACCTATTAGGCCGTAGTTAAATATATATTCCGTTACCTACGCGGTATATTATACCTAAAGTTTATATTCTAGGGTTAACTCGCCCTATTATAAGGCTATATTAATATTAATTAAGCTAGCGACTATAATACGCGACACTCTACCTCTAATTATACGTTTAATCTCGGTAGTATAGTTATTAACTAGTAATCTAAGCGCTAACTAATCGTTATATTATTATTTTATAAAGCCGAATACGCTAGCTAAATATAAATTACTAAGGAAGTTATTTAGTTTAAATAGTTATTAAAATAATTAATATTTATTACCCCTATACCCTATACTAGGGGGAAATCCAAAGACTATATATTAATACTACTCGTTAATATATTATATATATTTATTACCTTTTTAGCGATACCTATATACTTTGTATTTATTATAATCATTTTTTATAATGATTAGGGTATTATAACCCTAGTTAAGAACCCCTAAAATTACGGTTATATTAAATATATTAACTTATAGTACTACTTCTAACGCGAAAAGATTATATTAAACGAAATTAAATTCCGTTATATCTTTATAGTAGATTAAATCGCTAATAAATTTATTAAAGCCCTTTTTAAGATTAAATTCGATATCTTTCGGGTTATTTTAGATTTTTAATAATTTATATAGGAGCCGGTTAATACTTTTATAGGAGGATTTTTAAGTCTTTATATATTAAAAATACGACTCTATAGGCGTACCCGAAGAGCCGTATTTAAAGTTTAGTATATATTTAACGCCTTCCCCGTAAATTAAAAATTAATATACGATTTAATATTAATTAATAACTATTTTATAGATTATTATTAAATCTTTAAGGCCTTATCTAAGACTCTTATAGAGTATACTCTCTAAGTTTCAGCCAAATCATATCCGTATATATAACAATATATCCTAACTCGCTCTAGGTATTTTTAGGTTATATACGGCGACGATAAAATCGCCTTATAATTTATCGTTCTTATTTAGCCCTTTTATAATCTTTATTAATAAATATATACGTCGCTAGAATATCCCCTAAGTATCTATTATAATTATATATCGTTATACCCGTAGTACCTAACCCGGTCCCCGTAGTATTTTAGACGGTCTTTATATTTTTAATAATCGCTTCCCTACGAACCTTATAATATCCGACTATTTCTAATAATCTTCTCGTAGTATTTATATCGCTTATTAATACTCTAATTTAATTACTACCTAAATTTAACGTGCACAGGTTAACTATCAAATAAAATTTTTAAAATACCGTATTTTATTAAAAACGGAATTTTGCTCCTTTAGCCTCTACCGACGTAGCTTAGCCCTATAACTTAGCCTCTACTAACGTGGCTTAACCCTATAGCTTGGCCCCTACTAATTATAGCTTGGGCCTATAACTTAACCCCTATAAACTATAATTTTGGCCTTTATAGCCCATTATAACGACCCTAAAATAGGGGGAATACGGGGCTATTTTAGAGACTTCTTAATAAAGGATTTCGTTCGAGTAGGAGTATTAGAATATAGGAGTATAGGACTACTTAGTTACTACTAACTAAGTAGATACTTAGTAATACTTAGTATTAGGGTCTTATATATATATTCGCTCTTATCCTCTATAGATAATTAATAAAGTAGTGTTTCTACCTACTATAGTTTAATAGCTAGTACTAGTACTAGAAGATAGTATTAGTACTCTAATAAAATAAGGAATAGTATCTTCTAAAGTCTTTAGTAATATTACTATTACTATTATTATTATAGTAGTTATTATAGTAAAGTAGAAAGATAATTTATTAACTATATTAGGAAGAATCCTAAATCCTTTAAGCGCCGCTAAGATCGCTAAAATAATTAATATAATATTGATTAATTGATTAATTAATTAATTTATATACCTACTCTAGTAAAACTACTTTACTAATTTATTAATAATTTATTTCCTCTTTTTACTAGTTAGTAGCCGATGACTATAATTATTTTAAAATATTATTTATTCTTCCCTCCGTTTCCCTTTTATTTTAATTTTAGACTCTATTTATCTATTTTATAAATTTATAGGCCGCTTTATTATAAGTTTATTAAATAGTTATTATTTACGACTCTCCGGCCGGTAGTTTCTTCTTTTTCTTTCTTTTCTTTATAGGCCTAGGTATATCGCTAGGTCCTAGCGGTAATTTAGATTATATTAACTATTTTTTAATAAAAGAGAATTAGCCGAGTTATCCCGTTTTTATTATTTACCGCGCGGTTATATATATACTTTAAGCCTATATTAATATCTTTTTAAAATCGTATATATTTATTTATTTTATTAACTCCGTTTTATCCCTAGCTAGTTCCGGGTAAAATAATAATATATACTTTATACTCTATTTCTTCTATCTATATTAGTAGCTAGCGCTACGGACTATAGGTACCTTTATTCGGTATATTATTTAATCCGATTTTACCGTATTTTAATTATACCGCTATAAAGTTCTCGGTCTTTTTTAGCTAGTTATAATAATTAAACTAGTCCCTAAATAAATCTCTTTTTTAAGCCGAGTTAATAACTTATATAGAGATCGTCGTTTTATAACTCTCCTATTTATTTAGTTATTACTAGCGGGCCTAGTTTTTTATTCTTTAAGGTAGTCGATAACCTTAATATTTTAATATTCTTCGATATCTTTAATTAGGTTTATTTAGTCTTTTCTCCTCTTTATAGTTATAATTACTTTATAATTTTTTTTAAATCCTAGAGCGCGAAGTACCTAGGCTTTCTTTTTTATTATCGGTATCGGAGGTACCTATTATTACCTATCTCCTCTATACTAGAGTTTATTCTAGATCCGCGTATTTCTTATAGTTATAATTAAATAGGTCCCTCGACTAGCTTAATATCGTATTATTAGGCGGTCTAATTAGAGGTCGATTAATATAATTACCGATTTAGCCTTAAATACTAGAATTAGGGTAATTTTAAATACTTTTAGGATTATCCTAAAGTAGTTATTTTAAATAATTATTAGTTTTTTTATATATCCCTTTATAGCCTCTATTATTCCTTTTAGTTAATATTATATCGGAGTCGTAAACGTTAATATTAATTTAACTACTATATTATATATTATTTTATACTTCGTAAAGGTAGCGCCTTATATCGAACTAATTAGGTATTTTATAACGCGGCTTTAATTAATCGCCTTAGTCTTAATATAGGTTAGGTATAGTTCTTATTTTAATTTTAAATCGATATATAATCCTAAAACTTTAATATTCGTTTTAGATTCGATAATTATATTCCTCGATAATTACGTTCCTAAAATTTATCGCTATTTCTATATTAAACTTCTTCGATATTCGAGATATATAGGCTAGCTCGTACTTCTAAGGGGTAAACGATATTTTATAAGTAATTATTTATTTTAAATAGATATTATAGGCCCGCTCTAAATTCGTATAATTCTTCTTTATACTCTCGTTATAGGCGAGTAGGTAGATATTATTTATAAATCCTCCGACTTATATAAATAGGTTTATTTTAGTATATTCCTCGATTAATAGTATATTAAAGAATAGAAAGAGTACCGGTAAAATAAGTAATTTTTATAGAATACCCGTTATTACCTCCTCTACCGTACTCGTTCTTTTTTTAAATATTACGGATATAGTTTTATTCGATAGAAAATTTATTATCTAGTTAACGATTAGGCTAGGTACGCCTTTTATTTATAAATCGTATAATAATTTTTTATACGAGATATTATTAAACGCTCCCGCTATATTTAGTAATAATAGGTTTACTATTTTTCCCCTCCCGTTTTTACTATAGTTCTATATAGTATATACTATATTTATAAGGGTCTTTAGCGCGGTTTTTACCGAACGTTTTTATCTAGCCTTTATTTATTATAGTAGTAGTAGTTTATACTCCTCCGCTATATTATTTAACCTTTTAGAGATAATTATCTTAAGTGTTTTACTAAATATATTAAGGAGTATAATAAACTTATATAACTTTAGCTCTAAATAATTACTTTTTTTTAATTTCTTAAGAATTATTATATTAGCTTTTTTAAAGTACCGTAAATAGTATCTTTATCTAAAGTAGGCCTAGAATAAATAGAGGATAATATTTATTACTTCTATTTTTATTATAGTTTTTAAGAATCGGTTCGGGATTCTAGTTATCTTTAGTATTTTATCGGTAGCTAGGTATTATATTACTTTATATACTTTTATCCTAGTTATTTCCTAGTTTATTTTAATAAGGTCCGGGTACTTTATCCCGTTAATATTACCTAGGTTTAATATCGGTACATCTACAAAAGTGTAAGCGACTCTGAGAATCCTAGTTTGCTCGGAGCGCTCAGGCCCGCTCGCGAGCGCTAAAATAGCTTAGAGCTAGGTAAGAATTCTCAGGCCCGCTCAGGCCCGCTCAGGCCCGCTCAGGCCCGCTCAGGCTCGCTCAGGCTCGCTCAGGATTATTTAGGATTCTCAATACCGGCTTAATATTCTCAGGGCCGCTCAGGGCCGCTCAGGATTATTTATTTACATGGCCATT
>JAABUK010000264.1_pt1 | contig 119152 bp, 112 predicted proteins | sample 5559141 | NCBI WGS metagenome assembly JAABUK01 (sample SAMN10711869, study PRJNA513367) | rock metagenome | isolation source: Antarctica rocks | place: Antarctica: Victoria Land, Pudding Butte nord | collected 2016-01-03 | reverse complement strand
CGGGACCGTCCCGGCGGCCGTCGCCTCCCTCACCAACCACGTCAGGGCCGGCCGACCGGCCAGTGCGGTCGGCACGACTGCATTCGGGCAGGATCCCGCGACCAGGAACCCCGAGGGGACGACCACGCCCCGACGGGTCAACCGCGACCGGAGCCGCTCCCGGGCCCGCTTCAGCCGGACGCTGAGGGTCCCCGGCGGGCACCGGAGCTGGCGGGCGGCGGCCTCGTAGGTCATGCCTTCGAGGTAACAGAGGACGACCGGCTCTCGGTAGATCCCCGGCAGCCGGTCGATCTCCTCGTGGAGCGCCGCGAGGTCTTCGGGCTCTCGGGCCGGGCCGGGCTCCGCCATCGGCGGGACACCGGCCACCCGCTCGCGGGCCCGTCGACGGGCGGCGTCGGCCTTCGCCCGGACTGCGACCTTCCGGGCGACCCCGAACAGCCAGCTCGCCAGCTTCTCCCTCCGCCGGATCGACCCCGCCTTCCTCGCCAGCACCAGGAACGTCGCCTGGAAGGCATCCTGGGCATCGTGGGAGTCGCGCAAAATGTCGCGGCAGACCCCGAGGACCATCGGCCCGTGCCGGGTCGCCAACGATTCGAACGCCGCCCTGGCGACCTCGTCCCGCGCCGTGAGGAACCGGTCGAGGAGTTCGGCGTCGTCCAGCCCGACCGATGTCCCCGCCTCGAAGAGCGACCGGATCGAACCGAGGACCGCCCCATCCCGACAATTCGCCATGGACTCACCCCTCCCGATCGGGCCCTTCTTCGCTGATAGTGCCGGGAGGAGCCGCCGCGCTTTCAAGTTTCTCGCCGATCGGGCGGATCGGGGAGGGCCCGAGGTCGCCCCGATCGCCGGGGATCCGGGCCCGCCGCTATTTCCGGGCGGGATTGGCGAAGATCAGGCACCAATGAGGGGTCCCATCCTCGGCGGTCGCGTAGCCGATGCCGGCCTTGGCGTATTTGCCGAGGATCCGCGCCTTGTAGTCGGGGCTCTCCACGAACATCTTGACCACCGATTCCGCGTCCGGGTTGCCGGTGGCGAAGAAGCTGGCGATCTCCTCGTATCGACTCTCGTCGATCCCCTCGATCCGCGAGGGCGGGACGCCCTGGCCCTTCTTGCTCGCCAGGTCCCCGGCGACCGATCGGGCGGCCCTGGTCAACTTCGGGTCTTCCGACAGCTCGGGGAGCTTCGCCGCGACCCGCTCGGCGTTGATCCTCCCGATGAGGTCGGCCGAGGCCGTCGCGGGGTCGAATTTCGGCAGCGGCTTGCCGAAGTCGGCGCACCAGTAAGGGCCCCCGTCCCCGGCCTCGACCCGGGCGACGCCGATCTCGGTGAAGTCGCCCAGGACGTTCTTCTTGTGCGGCGGGCTGTCCATCCAGGACTGCATCACCGTCGCGACGTCGCGATATCCCCGGGCGACATTCTCGCCGGTGCTCGCGTAATGGTAGCCCGCGCGGACGACCCGCTGCGAGGGCGTCGACCCGTCGCCGCCCTCGTGGCTCATCACGTCGCGGTCGGCCATGTCCCGGGCGTGGGCGCGGGCGGCCTCCTCCAGCCTGGTCTCCCGGATCAAGGGCCGCAATCCCGCCTTGGTCCGCTCGCGGTTGTGGGCCTCGACGAGCCGGGCGACGACCGGGTCGGCCTTCGCGACGGGCGGGGAGTCGGGGGCCTGCGCCCGGAGGCCCGAAGGGGCCAGGAGCGCGGCCAGGGCGGCGCAGATCCTCGACCGGAGGCGACGAGGCTTCGATGGATGGTATTTCATGGGACGATTGTCGACCCCGGGCGCTGGCGTTTCAAGGAGGCGGCCCGCCGGGCGACTGGTGGGGGGCCGCCCCATCGGTTACAACCGAGGACGTCCCCTCCTCGCCATGACCCGACAGGACCCGCGCGATGAATCCCGCCTTCCGAGCCGCGATCGCCGGAATCATGGGCGTCGCCCTCTCGGGCCAGCCCGCCCGGGCCGACGGCCCGAAGGCCCCTCCGGCCGACCCGGAGGCGAAGGGGCGTCTCGATTCCCTGATCGGGGCCTACAAGGCATTGCCCGCCTATGCCGATCACGGCGAGGTGACGCTCGTCGTGAAGGTCGGCGACCGGGCGCTCCGCCAGGCCCTCCCGGCGAGCATCACGTTCGCCCGGCCCGGCCGGCTCGACGTCCGGACCGACCTGGTCCGCGTGGTCTCCGATGGGTCGACCGTGACGACGGCGGTCGCCTCGACGAAGAAGTACCTCAAGACGCCGGTCCCGAAGAAGTTCGCCGAGTCGACCCTGAGGTCCGGGCCGCTCGGCGCCGTGGAGTTCGGGGGCCTGGCGGGCCTGCCGATCGTCCACGTCCTGAACCTGGTGATCGGCGACGAGCCGGATCGGCTGATCGATGACTTCACGCCCCGGATCATCGCCGAGCCCGACCAGGTGGTCGACGGGACGGCCTACCGGACGCTCCGGCTCGACGAGTCGGATAACCACGACTGGCGGTTCCTGATCGACCCCAGGACCGGCCTCCTGGCCTTCATCGACCTCGTCGTCGAGGGGGACGCGGCGAGGTCGTCCATCGCCGGCGCCGACACCCACGTCGAATCGCTCCGGTGGTCGGCCGGCGCCATCTCGACCGAGGTCCCCGGGCCCGAGGCGTTCGCCTTCAAGCCGCCGGACGGCTATACCGCCGTCGCGAAGGCCGAGGCGGCGGCCGCCCCCAAGGTCTCCGAGCATCCGCTCATCGGCAAGCCGGCGCCCGACTTCACGCTCGACGTGATCGACGGGCCGGGGAAGTATCGCAAGGTGTCCCGGGCCGACCTGCTCGGCAAGGTCGTCATGATCGACTTCTGGGCCACCTGGTGCCCCCCCTGCCTGGAGGAACTGCCCGACGTCCAGAAGCTCATCGACGGCTACGGCAAGGCCAAGAAGGACGTCGTGGTGGTCGCCCTGAGCATCGACCGGACCGACGCGGGAGACTTCGACGAGGCCCGAGGCAAGGTCGACGCCACCCTGAAAGAGCGCAAGGTGCCGCTGGCCGTCGAGGGGAACCCGGTCGGGCTGGTCGCCCTGGACCCGCTCAACAAGATCGCCGGCATTTACAACGTCCAGGCGATCCCGACCGTCATCCTCCTCGATCGCGAGGGGGTCGTCCGGGCGGTCCACGTCGGCCTCACCTCGGGCGAGGTCCTGACTGGCGAGATCGACGCCCTGCTGACAACCCCGCCGAAGGCCAATGCCGACAAGAAGTGACGCATGCCGGGCGACGTTCCCGGCGTCTGCCCGGCAACTAAATTATCGGCGCCGGTCGGGTCAAGCGGTCTCGACGATGGAGTCGAACACCCGGACCTTGGCCCAGTCGGCCTTGTTCTCCTCGACGAACTGGTGGTGCCGGGGCGCGACCTGGTAGGCGTCGTGATCCTCGCGGGTGGCGAAGACCAGGTGGAGCGAGACGTCGAAGTCGCGGTCATTGACCGGGCGAGTCAGCTCGGGCTCGATGGTCCCGCAGGCGAAGAAGGCGACGCCGGGGTGGCCGGTGAGGTACGTCCGACAGGCCTTGAGCAGCTTGCCCCGACCGGCCTCGGACCGGTCGTGGAGCGCGAAGAAGACGTTGTGGGCGAGCATGGGTTAAATTCGTCCGGACCTTGGGGTGGTGGGTTCATTCATCCCGGCGACATCAACAAGCCCGGAGGTCCCGGGCGGCCGGGCCGGGCGGGAGACCGAGGACCTCCCGGATCGTCCCGGCGGCGACGGGTCGGATGATCCCCCGCTCGGTGATGATCCCGGCGATCAGGTCGGCGGGGGTCACGTCGAAGGCCGGATTGTACACGTCCACCCCCTCGGGGGCCGTGGCCCGGCCGTAGGCGTGGGTGACCTCGCGGGGGTCGCGCTGCTCGATCGGGATCGATGAGCCGTCGGCCAGGGTCAGGTCGAAGGTGGTCGACGGGGCGGCGACGTAGAACGGGATCCCATGGGCCCGGGCGAGCAGGGCGACGCCGTAGGTGCCGATCTTGTTGGCGGTGTCGCCGTTGGCCGCGATCCGATCGGCGCCGACGACGACCAGGTCGATCTTGCGTTCCTTCATGACCTGGGCGGCCATGCTGTCGCAGATCAGGGTGACGGGGACCCCCCTCCTCTGCAACTCCCAGGCGGTGAGCCGCGAGCCCTGGAGGAGCGGGCGGGTCTCGTCGGCGAAGACGCGGAGGGGCGTCCCCCGTTCGAAGGCGGCGAAGATCACGGCCAGGGCGGTCCCGTAGTCGGCCGTGGCCAGGCCCCCGGCGTTGCAATGGGTCAGGACCCCCTGCCCCGGCCCGATCAGGTCGGCCCCGAACCGGCCGATCGACCGGCACATCGCCTTGTCCTCCTCGGCGATGGCCTGCGCCTCGGCCAGGAGCCGGTCGAGGAGGTGGACCGGGCCGTCCGTCGGCCCTTCCCCGGCGACCCGGTCGATCCGGTCGAGCGCCCAGAACAGGTTGACGGCCGTCGGCCGGCTGGTCCGGAGGTGGGCCGAGGCCCGGCCGACCGCCTCCCGGACGGCGGCGACGTCCCGGCCGGAGGCGCCCTGGCCTCCGAGCACGGCGCCGAAGGCCGCGGCGATCCCGATCGCGGGCGCGCCCCGGACCCGGAGCGCCCGGATCGCCTCCCAGACGGCCGGGACGTCCCGGCATTCGATCTGGACGAACTCGCCGGGCAGGAGGGTCTGGTCGATCAGCCGGACGAAGCCCGACCGGGCGTCGCCCGACCAGCCGACCGTCTCCAGGGCGATGGCGGCGTCGGGCCCCGTCACTCCTCGAATTCCTCGTCCTCGTCCCCCTCGGACTCCTCGGGGTCGATCCACGAATAGAACTCGGAGTAGAGGTCCCAGATGTTCTTGACGGCGGACTTGAGGTCGCCCGACTTCAGGGGGGGATGCGATCCCCCGTGCCCGGCCACCTCGATCGAGAGCTTGAGCAGGTCGAGGTTCTGCCGCCTCATCTCCAGGAAGATCTGGCTCTGGGTGTCCAGCTCCAGGGCCTGTTCCAGGCCTTCTTCGCCGTCCTCATGCTTGTGGTCATGGTCGTGCTCGTGTTCGTGCTCTTTCTCTTGCTCGGCCATCGGGAGGTTCCTCGGAGGGTCATGGGCCGCGCGGACGAGTCGTCCTCGCGACGGGGGCGGGAAGAGGGGCGGGGGCCGGACCGATCAGGCCGAGGTCGACGCGGCCGATCGGTGGGCCGGATCGCCCCCGGCGTCCCATCGGACGTAAGGCAGGCCGAAGGTCGAGGCGACCGCCTGGTTGGTCACCCGGCCCCGGTCGACGTTGATCCCCTCGGCGAAGCCGGGCGAGGCGGCGGCCATCGCCTTCCAGCCCTGGCGGGCGATCTGGAGGACATAGGGCAGCGTCACGTTGTTCAGGGCGTAGGTGCTGGTCCGGCCCACGGCGCCCGGCATGTTGGTGACGCAGTAGTGGACCACGCCGTCGACCACATAGGTCGGCTCGCGGTGGGTGGTGGGCCGGCTGGTCTCGATGCAGCCGCCCTGGTCGATGGCGACGTCGACGATCACCGCCCCCGGCTTCATCCGGGCCAGGTCCGACCTCCGGACCAGCCGGGGGGCCCGGGCCCCGGTGATCAGGATCGCCCCGATGACCAGGTCGGCCCGCTCGATCGACTCCAGGATCGTGTGGCGGTCGGAGTAGAGCGTCGTGACGTTGGGCGGCATGATGTCGTCGAGGTATCGGAGCCGGTCGAGGTTGATGTCGAGGATCCGGACGTTGGCCCCGAGGCCGGCGGCGACCTTGGCGGCGTTGGAGCCGACGATCCCGCCGCCGAGGATGGCGACCTCCGCCGGGGCGACCCCCGGCACGCCCGCCAGGAGGATCCCCCGCCCCTCCTGGGGCCGCTCCAGGAACTTCGCCCCTTCCTGGATGCTCATCCGCCCGGCGACCTCGCTCATCGGGGTCAGGAGCGGCAGCGTCCCCCGGGCGTCCCGGATCGTCTCGTAGGCGATCGCCGTCACCCCGGCGTCGAGGACGGCCCGGGTCAGCTCCTCGTCGGCGGCGAAGTGGAAGTAGGTGAACAGGGCCTGCCCGGGCCGCATCCGGGGCCACTCGGACGCCTGGGGCTCCTTGACCTTCACGATCAGGTCGGCCCGCCCCCAGATCGTCGAGGCGTCGGCGACGAGGGTGGCGCCCGCGGCCTCGTACAGGCCGTCCAGGATCCCGCTGCCGGCCCCCGCGCCCTCCTCGATCAGGACGGTATGGCCGGCCGCGGTCAGCTCCTCGGCCCCGACCGGGAGCATCGCCACGCGATACTCGTCCGACTTGACCTCTTTCGGGACCCCGACGATCATCGAAGCGACTCCCCGGCCTCGCGGCCCTCCCGGCGGAACGTCCGCCCATTCGATCAGGTCCAGGCCGAGGAATCAAGCCGCCCCGACCCGCCCCGGACCGGCCGATCATCCCCGATGGGCTGGACGACACGAGGCCGGGGGCTTAAGCTAAGGGTGCCCTGACCGGGTAGCTCAGTCGGTAGAGCAACGGACTTCGACACCAAGCAGAATGGGAGCCTCGCGCGGGAAGAAACCGAACCGCGACGAGTGGATGCCGCAATTTGCTGGGACGCCCTGAGAGCCCCGGACACCACAACGTCGCCGGCGACGGCAAGCGTGACGGTCCGAAAAGGTCGGGGATTGGGTCATCAGCAGGCAAGGGTCCGGCGGATCGCCGGTCCCGGCCCCAGAGACTAGACGCGGCACGCCTGCGACGGCGATGGGATAGTCCAGACGCTCAACGCCCCGGGCAACCGGGGCGGTCGGCGAAAGCCGATGAGGTAGGTTAATCCGTTGGTCGTGGGTTCGAGCCCCACCCCGGTCACTTCCCCGATCATCCGCCGGATCCGCACTCGCGGATACCCGCCTCGCAAGAGGCGGTGCACCCCGGCTGTTCCGATGGCCCGCCGTCGCCCGGACCCGGGCGACCCGGCCATGCCCTGTCCACACTCCAGATCCCCTGCCTTGACGCTTTCGGACCGCTCACACGCCGTCGGGCCGAGGGCGCCTTCGTGATCCGTCGGAGGCCGATCCATTGAGCCTCGGGGGGGAACCGGTTACGCTGGCCGGATCCCTGGGAGGTGGAAGTGGATGGCGACACGATGACCGGAACAATCTTGATTATCCTGGCGTGCTCGTCGGCAACTCCGCCGGAAGACCGCGACTTGCCCAGGCCGGAAGCCGTCCGCGAGGCCGTGGAGAAGGCACTCCCGCTGATCCTCAAGGGCACGGCGGAATACCCGGAGAGCCGGGATTGCTTCTCGTGCCATCATCAGGCGGTGCCGGTCCTCGCCCTGTCCTCGGCGAGGGGTCGCGGGTTCGCCGTCCCGGCGGACGCGATCGTCGACCCGGTGGAGCACACCGAGGCGGACCTCCGCGGCTCGATCGCGGGCTACCGGAAGGGGGACGGGCAGGGAGGCGGCGTCACCAGGGCGGGCTATGCCCTGCTCACGCTGGAGGTCGGCGGCAAGGAGCCCGATGAGGTGACCGACGCCGTCGCCGATTACCTGTTGCGGAAGGACGAATCCCGCGACCACTGGCGGGGCACGTCGCACCGCCCGCCGTCGGAGGGGAGCGAGTTCACCGCGACCTACCTCGCCCTCCGCGCTTTGGCGGCATACGGCCAGGAAGGGCAGGAGGATCGGGTCGCCGTCCGCGTCGAGAAGGCGCGGCGATGGCTGGAAGCGACCGTGCCGAAGGACACCGAGGATCGGGTCTTCCGGCTGCTAGCCTTGAAAGCGGCGACTTCCCCGGAGGGCTCGATCCGGAGGGCGAACGACGACCTGCTCGCGACCCGCCGGGGGGATGGCGGGTGGTCCCAGCTCGACGGCGGGACCTCCGACGCCTACGCCACGGGCTCGGCCCTCTTCGCCCTCCACACGGCGGGTCGGCTGGCGACGGACAGCCCGGAGTATCGGGGCGGCCTCCGATTCCTCGTCGCCGACCAGCGCGGGGACGGGTCGTGGTTCGTCGCCTCGCGAAGTCGGCCCTTCCAGCCCTACTTCGAGAGCGGGTTCCCCCACGGCAAGGACCAGTTCATCTCGATGGCCGCGACCTCGTGGGCCGTCACGGCGTTGTCCCTGGCGTGCCCGGAGAAATGACCGGACCGTCGTCTTTCGATCGTTGACCTTGCGGGTAGCCCGGAAATCTGGATAATCACCCTCTTTTCCGCTACCGAGAATCCGCGGTGTTTCGGGAGAGCGCGTCGTGGCCGTACCCAAGAGACGGAAGTCGAAGTCAGCCAAGGGGAATCGGCGGAGCCACGACTTCCTGGTCGCGCCGGCCTTGAACACCTGTCCCCAGTGCAAGCTCGCGGTCCCGCCGCACAAGGTCTGCTACCTCGTCGAGGAGTGCGGCAACGTCCAGCGCAGCAAGCCGCACAACCCGACGGCCCGGGACAAGGAAAAGGTCTGACCCGAGCCCGGCCCCTATCCGATCGAACGTCCCGGCATCGGGGCCCGAAGGAGACCGTCCCATGGGACGTCATTGCGAAGTCAGCGGCAAGAAGACCTCGTTCGGCAACCACATCACAACCCGGGGCAAGGCGAAATACCTGGGCGGCGTGGGGATCAAGTGCACCGGCGTCAGCCGCCGGACCTTCAAGCCGAATTTGCAGCGGATCCACATCTGGCTGCCCAACGGCAAGACGACCCACCTCATCGTGGCCACCTCGGTGATCCGGACCGGCAAGATCACCTATGAGGTCGACGGCAAGATGCAGACCTTCCCGCTCATCAAGGCGTCCAAGGGCAGCGCCAAGGCCCGGGCCGAGCTGAAGAATCTGTACCCGATCTGACCCCGATCGGATCGAAGCTCGGGCAACGGGGACGGGATCACGCGATACTCGCGGTCCCGTCCCCTTCCGTTTCGAACAGGAGTCCCAGGGGGAGGCGAAACCCCGGCAAGACAACCCCGGTGTCCAGTTCGTCACCGACCGGTATGATCCGGACGGTCGTCGGAGAGTTATAAGCGTAGACTTTCCGTTGTCTGGGGTAGACGACCCAGACCAGCCGGACACCCGCTCGAAAATACTCCTCCAGCTTGTCCATCAGGTCATCGATCAGGTCGGTCGGGCTGGTGATCTCGACGGCGAGGTCAGGCACCACGTCCCAGGCGGCCTCTCGGGGTATCGGGCGGTCGAGAGGCCAGCGTTCGCGCGAGACGAACGCGACGTCCGGCCGACGCCTCAGCATGGGCTCGCGCCCGATCACGAAGAGGATCTCGGTCGCGACTCGGCCCAGCCGATGTGAGGTCGCGAAAGAGCCCATCGACTGATCCAGGCTCGATGCAATCCAGCCCTCATGCGCACCCAAGGGCGGTTCCTCCACGATCCGCCCGTCGACCACTTCGTAATGCTTGTCCAACGCGATAATTGGCAGTTCGATTGCGGGGCCGGGCAGGGTCGCGGTGGCCATGATTCGGCTCCGGGCTTCCGAGGATCGCGGATCTCGGCGACTCCATCTTATCAGGCTCAGGCGGCATCGTCTTCCCTGGCATCCCCTGGATATATGGTGGGCAGGAAGCCCCGCTCAATCCTCGATCCGAACTCCATGGAATAACCTGATCGGATCGTCCAGATACCATTCAAGGAAGTCGCCGAACGTTGGAACCACCATCCATCGTTCGACACCGAAGTCCCACTCTGCGATCGGGGTGGCCTCGGCGGGTTCGGCAGACAGCCGGATGATGTAGGCGTGGGAGTTGAGGAGGAAGTCGGCGAAGGGGAACCAACGATCCATCCAGGCCGGCCCGGTCGCGTCCCCGCCTCGGGATTCCCGGACCGAGATGATCTCCGCGAGGGGCCAGAATCGGAAGCGCTCGCCGTCCATCTCGTCCCCAGTCCCGTCGACGGCGGCGAGATAGGCCCGGAAGTCGGGCGGGAGGACGCCGCCGTATTTCGCCTCGAAGGCGTCGAGGGCCTCGGGCGAGGCCCCCGGCCGGACCGTAGTTCCTTCGGCGAGCCATCGGGCCTTGAGGCGTCCGATCATTTCATCCACCGGCCGAGGTTCAGGCATCGTCATCCTGGCGGAGCTTGGCGAGGACGGTGAGGTCTTCGAGGGTGGACGTATCCCCGGCGCTCTCGCGGCCGGCGGCGATGTCGCGGAGGAGCCGCCGCATGATCTTGCCGCTCCGGGTCTTGGGCAAGGCCTCGGTGAACCGGATGTCGTCGGGACGGGCCAGGGCGCCGATCTCCTTGACGACGTGGGCTTGCAGCTCCTTCTTGAGGGCGTCGCTGGGCGAGTGGCTCGATTCGAGGGTGACGAAGGCGGCGATGGCCTGGCCCTTGAGGTCGTCGGGCTTGCCGACGACGGCGGCCTCGGCCACCTTGGGGTGGCTGACCAGGGCGCTCTCGACCTCCATCGTCGACAGCCGGTGGCCGGAGACGTTGAGGACGTCGTCGACCCGGCCCATGATCCAGTAGTTCCCGTCCTCGTCGCAGCGGGCGCCATCGCCGGTGAAGTAGACGCCGGGGATGTCGGACCAGTAGGTCGCCTTGTAGCGGTCGTCGTCGCCGTGGAGGGTCCGGAGCATCGACGGCCAGGGCTGCTTGATGACCAGGAAACCGCCCTGGCCGGCGGCGACGGGCTTGCCGTCGCGGGTGACGACCTCGGGGACGACCCCGGGCAAGGGGCGGGTCGCCGACCCGGGGCGGGTGGGCGTGGCCCCGGGGAGCGGGGAGATCATGATGGCGCCGGTCTCGGTCTGCCACCAGGTGTCGACGACCGGGCACCGGCCGCCGCCGATGACCGAGTGATACCACATCCACGCCTCGGGGTTGATCGGCTCGCCGACGCTCCCCAGCAGGCGGAGGCTCGACAGGTCGTGGCGCCTCGGGAACTGCTCGCCCCACTTCATGAACGCGCGGATCGCGGTGGGGGCCGTGTAGAGGATCGAGATCCTGTGGTCCTCGATGATCTTCCAGAATCGGGCCTCGTCCGGCCAGTTCGGCGCCCCCTCGTACAGGACGACGGTCGCGCCGTTGGCCAGGGGCCCGTAGACCAGGTACGTATGGCCGGTCACCCATCCCACGTCGGCGGTGCAGAAGTAGACGTCCTCGGGCTTGAGGTCGAACACCCACTTCGTCGTCAGCGCCGCGCCCAGTAGGTAGCCGCCCGTGGTGTGGAGGATCCCCTTGGGCTTGCCGGTGGATCCCGAGGTATAGAGGATGTAGAGCGGGTGCTCGGAGTCGAACGGCTCGGGCGGGCACTCGTCCGACACGCCCTCGCGAAGCTCGTCCCAGTAGCGGTCGCGACCCTCGGTCATGGCGACGCCCTCGCCGGTCCGACGGGCGACGACGACGGCCTTGATGGTCGGGCAGTTCGCCACCGCGGCGTCGGCGTTCACCTTGAGCGGGACGACCTTGCCGCGACGGTATCCGCCGTCTGCGGTGACCAGGACCCTGGCCGCACAATCCTGGATCCGCCCGGCCAGGGCCTCGGCGCTGAAGCCGCCGAAGACGACCGTGTGCGGCGCCCCGATCCGGGCGCAGGCGAGCATGGCGATGACCGCCTCGGGGATCATCGGCATGTAGATCGCCACCACGTCGCCCGGCCGGACGCCGAGCCCCTTGAGCATGTTGGCGAAGGTCCCCACCTCGCGCTTGAGCGCGCGATAGGAGAGGACCCGGCGGTCGCCCGGCTCGCCCTCGAAGATCAGGGCGGGCTTGTCGCCGTCCGGCCCGTCGGCGTGGCGGTCGACGCAGTTCTCCGAGGCGTTGAGCTTGCCGCCGACGAACCATTTCGCGTGCGGGGGGTCCCAGTCGAGCACCTTCCCCCAGGGCTCGGCCCAGGTGAGCGCCCCCGCCATCTCGCCCCAGAAGCCCTCGGGGTCGCGCCTGGCCCGGTCCCACATCTCCTGCGACTCGGCGAGACTCTTGATGTGCGCCTTCTCGGCGAACCCGGCCGGGGGCGGGAAGACGCGGGTCTCGGTCAGGATGCTGGTGATCGATCCACCGTCGGATTCAGCCGTCATGATCGCGGACTCCGCGTCGGGAAGGTCGCCCGGGGGCCGGACGGGACAGGCCCCGATCTTAGGGGGGCGCGGTCGGGCCCGTCAATCGCGGCGGGAGGGCCGCGACGGCCCTCGACCCTCCCCCTGGACAGCGCCCACGGCGGGGTGTAGTCTCACAATTGTTGAACCCTTTCCCCGGCGATGTCCGCTTTCTTGCCATCCCGGTCCCGGTTCGGAGGACACGACGATGCCCGATTCGAACGCAATCCCCGTCGACCGCCGCGAGTTCCTCCAGGTCGGAGCCGCGGCGACGGCGGCCGTCGGCCTGGCCGGGTCGGGGTCGGCCCTGGCCCAGGACAGGACGGGCCAGCTCAGGCCGATCCTGCCGACCCGGGCCCTGGGCAAGACGGGCGTCGAGGTCACGCTCTTGACCCAGGGGACCGTCGACCAGCCCGACGCGCTCGACCGGCTGATCCGGGTCGCCTACCGCGAGGGGGTCCGCTACTTCGACACCGCCGAGGGGTACCGGAACTCCGAGAAGGTGATCGGCGACTGGCTGAAGGCCGCGCCCGAGGTCCGCAAGACGATCTTCCTGGCGACCAAGAGCGGCGTCGGCACGCCCTCCGACATGCTCAAGAAGGTCGACGCCCGGCTCGAACGGCTGAACACGGATTACATCGACCTCCTCTTCTTCCACGGGCTCGAGACCAGCCAGGTCGACTGGCCCAAGAGTCGCGAGATGCGCCAGGCGATCGAAGCGATCAAGAAGACGGGCAAGGTCAAGTTCGTCGGCTTCTCGACCCACGACCAGTCGATCGCCCAGCAGCTGAGCAACGCCGCCGAGGGCGGCTTCGTCGACGCGATCATGCTCATGTTCAACCCCTGGCTGGACAAGGACTCGCCGCTCAACAAGGCGCTGGACGCCTGCCACAAGCGGGGGATCGGCCTGGTCTCGATGAAGCAGCTCGCCGGCCAGGCCCTCAAGCTGGCCGCCGACAGCGCCCCGGCGCTCAAGGCCCGCGGGCTGACCCCGATCCAGGGGATCCTGCACGCGATCTGGACCGACGAGCGGTTCTCCTCCTCGTGCGTGACGATGCGGAACACCGACCAGACCCGGGAGGACGTCGACGCCGCCCGCCGGTTCGTGCCGCTCAAGCAGGCCGAGCTGGACGAGCTTCGCGCGGCGGTCCTGGCCGCCGGGCCGACGCTCTGCCCCAACTGCGACGGCCGGTGCTCGGCCGCCGCCGGGACGAAGGCCAACCTCTGCGACCTGGCCCGGTTCTACACCTACCACGAAGACCACGAGATGCGCGGCCACGCCCGCGACTGCTATACCGGGCTCTCCGCCGAGGGCCGCAACTGGAAGGGCGCCGACCTCGAAGCCGCCCGCGCGGCGTGCCACCACAAGATCGACTTCGCCAGGCTCCTCCCGGAAGCCGACCGGCTCCTGGGCTGAGCGCCCCCCTCCCGAGATCGGGCCGACGCCCCGCCCCGGGCGGGGAGTCGGCGCCTCCGGTCATCCCGGGCATGGGACTTGCCCTCTCCCGATCTCCATGCCAACCCGAGCCACCGGACGACCGAAGGGTGATGACGGGATCAAGGTCGCCCCGGTGGTCTCGGCCCGATCGGCGGGCCTCCGCCACGTGACCGACTCGGGCCCGGGGCTGACGCGCAAGGCCCGGGGGAAGTCGTTCGCCTACCTCGGGGTGGCCGGCAAGCCCGTCCGCGACGCCGCGACCCTCGCCCGGATCCGGTCGCTGGCCATCCCGCCCGCCTGGACGGAGGTCTGGATCTGCCCCGACCCCGACGGCCACCTCCAGGCCACGGGGCGAGACGCCCGGGGGCGGAAGCAGTATCGCTATCATCCCCGATGGCGGCTGGTCCGCGACGAGTCGAAGTATGACCGGATGATGGCCTTCGCCGCCGCCCTGCCGAGGATCCGCGAGCGGACCGAGGCCGACCTGTCGCGCCCGGGATTGCCGCGCGAGAAGGTGCTCGCGGCGGTGGTCCGGCTCCTGGAGACGACCCTGATCCGGGTCGGGAACGAGGAGTACGCCCGGTCCAACAGGTCGTTCGGCCTGACGACGATGCTCGACCGGCACGCCCGAGTGGGCAGCAAGGGCGTCACGTTCGCGTTCCGCGGCAAGAGCGGCGTCGAGCATGAGATCGACCTGGCCGACCCCCGGCTCGCGAGGATCGTCGGGCGGTGCCGCGACCTCCCGGGGCAGGCGCTCTTCCAGTATCTCGACGAGGACGATCGGCCCCGGACGATCGACTCGGCCGACGTCAACGGCTATCTCCGCGAGGCGGCCGGCCGCGAGTTCACCGCCAAGGATTTCCGGACCTGGGCCGGGACCGTCCTGGCCTCGCTGGCACTCCGCGAGTTCGAAGCGTTCGACTCGGAGGCCCAGGCCCGGAAGAACATCCTCCGGGCCATCGAGCACGTCGCCGGCCGGCTGGGCAATACCCCAACAGTCTGCCGGAAGTGTTACATCCACCCCGAGGTGATCGAGTCGTATCTCGACGGCTCGATGCTCCGGACCCTGGAGCGCCGGGCCGAGCGCGAGCTGGCCGGGGGCCTGGCCGGGCTCCGGCCCGAGGAGGCGGCGGTGGTCGCCCTCCTCCAGCAGCGGCTCAAGCGGGCGGTCGACGCGGCCACCTGATCCGATTTCCGGGGAGAAGTGCCCGATTTCCAATCCCGGATTTCCGATCGCAACTGATTAAACCTGATATGATATATAATCAGAAATCCGGGATTGGCGATGGCGGTTGATATTCGTGATTTCCGTATGAAATCCCCTGATTTGCGGCCTCCTTTCCCCACCTCAACGCCGGGAGTTGTCCCATGAGACGCGCGATCCCCCCGGGCCTGCTGGGCGTCCTGATCGTGGCGGCCAGCCTGCGGGCCCAGGCCCCCCCTTCCCCGGCGGCTCCCCCGCCGGCGGAGGTCAAGGCGGCGTTCCTGCGGATGCTCGACCGGTCCCGGGTGCCGCTCGACGTCCGGGCGGCCGGGCCGAAGGAGGTCGCCCCGGGGATCGTCTCCGAGAAGGTCGAATTCGCGACCGAGCGGCACCAGGACGGGACGATCGAGCGGGTCCCGGCGCTGGTGGTCCGGCCCTCGGGGGCGAGGCCGGGCGCCCGGCTCCCGGCGGTGATCGTGCTCCACGGCACGGGGGGGCGCAAGGAAGGGGAATGGAACTGGCTCGAACCGCTCGCGCGCCGGGGGTTCGTGGCGATCGCGATCGACGGCCGATACCACGGCGAACGCGCCGGGGTCGTCGTGGGGACGAAGGCGTATACCGACGCCATCATCCGGGCCTGGCGGTCGAAGCCGGGCGAGCCCCAGGCCCACCCGCTCTACTATGACACCTGTTGGGACATCTGGCGGACGCTCGACTATCTCCAGTCGAGGGCCGACGTCGACCCCGACCGGATCGGGATGGTCGGGACGAGCAAGGGGGGGATCGAGACCTGGCTGGCCGCCGCGGTCGACGACCGGGTCAAGGCGGCCGTCCCGGCGATCGCCGTGCAGGGCTTCCGATGGGGCCTGGACCACGACCGCTATCAGGCCCGCGCCAACACCGTCCGAGCCGCCCACGAGGCCGCCGCGGCCGACCTCGACGCGGCGAAGGTCGACCGCGAGGTCTGCCTGGCCCTCTGGGGGAAGGTCCTCCCCGGGATCACCGACCGGTTCGACTGCCCGAGCATGCTCCGCCTCTTCGCCGGCCGGTCGCTCCTGATCCTCAACGGCGAGCTCGATCCGAACTGCCCGATCGAGGGGGCCGAGGTCGCCATCGCCGCCGCCCGATCGGCCTTCCACGAGGCCGGCGGCGACGATCGGCTCCAGGTGATGATCGCCCGGGGGGTCGGGCACACCGTCACGCCCGAGCAGCACGAGGCCGCGCTCGGCTGGCTCGTCGCCCGGCTCCGCCCCTCGCCGGACTGACCCCCCCCGCCCCGCGCCCGGGTCCGATTCGCGCCGACCAAAAGCCTTGCCCGCCAACGGATTGCCCGGCTGAAACCGGGGTCCGGCTCGCGGGGTAAGCCCCCGGCGGGTACACTGCAATCGTGGCCGCCGTTCCCGCCCCGATCGCCCGGAGGATGGTCCCATGCCCCGCCCGTCGCCTCGCCTGCTCGCGCTCTTCCTGGCGGTCGCGTGGGCGACCCCGGCCCCGGCCGAGACTCGGACGGTCGCCCGATGCGGGCGCGGCTTCCTCGAAGACGTCGACGGGACCAGGGTGCTCCACCTCAAGGGGACCCCCCGCGAGATGGGGATCCAGCACGGGACCTTGCTCCGGGACGACATCCGCGAGCAGGTCCGATTCCTGTTCGACGTCAAGGCCAGGGAGTTCAAGACCGAGGTCCTCGGGGTCAAGCTCCCCCTCGACGCCCGGAGGATGATCCTCTCCATCGCCGACCTCCAGCGGAAGCACCTGCCGGCGAAGTATCACGAGGAGCTCCGGGGGATCGCCGACGCCTCGGGGGTCTCGCTCGACGACACGATCGCCGCCAACTTCATCCCCGAGATGTTCCACTGCTCGGGGTTCGCCCTGGCGGGCTCGGCGACCCGGGACGGGACCCTTTATCACGGCCGGATCCTCGACTATGGATGCGACTGGAAGCTCCAGGAGCATGCCGTGATCGTCGTGGCCGAGCCGGACGGGGCGATCCCGTTCGTCAACGTCACCTATGCCGGGTTCATCGGCAGCGTCACCGGGATGAACACCCGGAAGATCTCGATCGGCGAGATGGGCGGCGGGGGGCTGGGCCACTGGGACGGCGTGCCCATGGCCCTCCTGGTCCGGATGGCCCTGGAGCAGGCCGACGACCTCGACGGGGCCGTCGCCGTGTTCCGCGACCATCCCCGGACCTGCCAGTATTTCTACGTCGTCGCCGACGGCAACTCGGGACGGGGCGTCGGCATGGAAGCGTCGTGGGACCGCTTCAACCTGGTCAGGATGGGCGAGGCCGACACCCGGCTCCCCCATGCCATCAAGGACGGAGTCCTCCTGTCGGCCGGCCAGCGTTACGAAGAGCTGGCCCGCCGGGTCCAGGCCGACCACGGCAAGTTCGACGCCGACTCGGCGCGTCGCCTGATGGACCGGCCGGTCGCCATGAAGTCGAACCTGCACAGCGTCCTGTTCGAGACGACGACCGGCCGGTTCTGGGTCGCCAACGCCTCGAAGGACGGCCAGCCGGCAGTGTCCCAGCCGTACCACGCCTACCGACTCGCCGACCTCCTGGCCCGCCAGCCCGACCCGTCCGCACCGATCCTGGCGGACTGAACCGAGACCGGATCCGAGGCATGAAAACGCCAGGACACCGGGATAGCAAAGGGGGAAAGAGGGGGAAATTCGAGAGAAACCTTTTGACTTCCATCCCCCCCTTTTGCTCCTCCTCCCTCCCCGGGGCCGTTCAGAAGGGCTGCTGGATCGTCGGCGGGTAGCCGGGCATCCCGAGGGCGTCGTGGATCTGCCGGCAGGTCTGGCCGATCTGCTCGATCCGCTGGATGTTCGGCCCGGTCCGGCCCTGGGCGATTCGATTGACCCGGCGGGCCAGGCGCTGCCAGTCGGCGTCGACTTCGCGGAACTCGAAGGCGAGTCGGCCGGGATCGAGACCCTGGGCGGCGTCACCCCGGAAGTTCCGGACGTCGTTGCGGAGCCGCTCGATCTCGCCGAGCATGACCTGGCCTTCGGGGACCGTCTGGGCCGTGGGGCCGAAGTTGGCGAACAGCTCGTCGGCCTGCCGGTCGAGCTGGTCGGCCCACTGGGGGACCTGCGCGGCCGGGTTGGGATTGTAGGGGATGCCGACGCCCGCGCCGGCGTTCGGGACCAGGGCCGGGGCCGGGGCGACGGTCGGGTCGGGCAGGCCGTTGGGGGTCTGGCTGAGGAGTCGGAGCTGGACGCGGATCAGGTTGTGAACCGAGGTATAAGCGTCCCACGCGGTCCGGACCGGGGGCGGCATGCCGGTCACCCCGAGCTGGATCCCCAGACCGTTGGACTGCTGGACGATCTGGGAGAACGCCTGCCGGGCGTAATCGGGCTGCTGGGCGACGGCGGGATTGCCCAGCGAGTCGTTGAATCCATCCACAGCCCGGGCGACCTGGGCGGCGTCATTGACGATCCCGGCGGAGTTGGGATCGGCGCCATAAGCGGCCTGGATGGTGGCGGCCAGGGCCTCGCCACGCTGGGCCAGCGAGTAGGCCAGCCGTCGGACCTCGTCCTGGCCGGTCGGGGCGGCGGGGGCGCCGTCGAAGTTGGGCGGATAGGCATTCAGGGAAAGGGCCTGGTGCAGCTGCGCATCGGCCTGCTCAACCCGGCGAACTTCCTCCTGGATGTCCGGGTTGGCGACCCCCGGGGCGGAAAGCTGGCCCATCAGGCGGTGCCAGGCGCCGTCGATCCCGGCGAACGAGCGGCGGGTCTGATACGGGTCGGTGTTGCCCCGGAGCGATCCATACCATTCGGCGGTCGACTGCTGGAGTTCCTGGGCGTCGCGGGCAAGGTATTGCGTCGCGGGCGACTGCCCCGCCCCGGCGGCGATGTCGTCGGCGAGGTGGCGGACGGCCTCCGCCATCTGCCGCGATATCCTCTCCAGGTCGGCGCCAGGGGCCGGGGGTTGGAGCCCCTGGCCGAAGTTCGACGGGCAGACGCCCAGGACCAGCCCGAATCCGACGGCCAACGCCGCCGATGGGGTGCGACGCATGAGACCCTCCCACAGATCCGATCGCGATCCGCCGCTCGACGCATCAGCATCCCCATGCATTTGGGATGCCGACCGCCGAGACGGGTTGCAACCTCGTGGCCCGATGGCTACAACGGATCGCCGCGATCGCGGCCCGATCGGCCCCGAGGCATCCGCCCATGGACCTGCAACCCGCACCCGAGGCCGCGCCCCGGCCCGAACTCAGTCGCCATCCGGCCACGGCCTGGGCGATGCTGGCGGTCGCCCTGCCGGTCGGCGGCTGGCTCCTCCGGGAGATCCATCGGACGATCGGCCTGGGCAGCCCCCGGCTCTGGGAGCTGCTCCGGACCGATCGCGTCTTCGATGTGGCGATGCTCGACTTCACCCTGACGGCCGGCTGGGCCGCCCTGGTCCTGATCGAAAGGTCAAATTGGCGGGACTGGCGGCTCTGGGCGACGATGCCGATCTTCCTGGCGATCCCGAGCCTGGGGATCATCGTCTTCATCCTGCTCCACCGGGCCCGGCGGCCGCTCAGCGCTCGTTGAGGATCTTCTGGGTGATCTCGCGCTCGCAGACCTTGCACCACTTCCACCGCTCGGTGCCGACCTTCTCGTCGAGGTGCTGCTTGGCGATCTGGATCGTCCGGAACCAGATCTTGGCCTCGGTGTCGGCCGCCTTCTCCAGCTTGGCGCAGCGGGCGAAGTGGAGGAGATTGGTCCCCGCCTTGGTCGTCGTCTTCTTGGCCCCCTCCAGCGGGAGGTTGCCGTGGAAGACGAACCCGACGGCGCCGAGTCGCATCTCGTCCAGGTCGTCGTGCGATTCGAGCGTGCGGACGCCAATTTGATCCGTGGTGGGCATAAGTCGATCCTCGCTCACAACTTCGTGCGGCATCACCGATTACGCGATCGACTGTATCGCATCGACCTGTTTTTTGCAAGAGCGGAGGGTTGATCCGTCGGTGTCGACCCCGTGCGGGGGGCGTTGTCGGCCGGCGGGGCGGGGGATTAAGCTGGGTCGGGGTCGTCGGCGAACCCCATCGGCCCGGCCGAGGAACGCTCCCCCTTGATCCGCGAAACCGTCGGCCACCTCCGCGACCTCCCGCGTTACCGCCAGATCCTGGCGACCCTGATCCGCTACGGCTATCGCGACGTCGTGACGGCCCTGCATCTGGACGGCCTGGTCCGGCCGATCGAGCGCGCGGCCTGGGGCGACGAGGCCCCGCCTCGCGACCGGCCGATGCGGCTCCGCCTGGTCTGCGAGGAGCTGGGGCCGACGTTCGTCAAGCTCGGCCAGATCCTCAGCACGCGCCCGGACCTGCTCCCCGAGGCGTACATCGCCGAGCTGTCCCAGCTCCGCGACCACGTCCGGCCGTTCTCGTTCGCCGAGGTCCAGGCGATCCTGGCCGAGGAGTTCGGCCGGCCGGCCTCGGAGGTCTTCGCCGCGGTCGAGCCCGAGCCGCTGGCCTCGGCGTCGATCTCGCAGGTCCACCGGGCCACCCTCCGCGACGGCCGGACCATCGCCCTCAAGATCCGGCGGCCGGGGATCGACCGGGTGGTCCAGGCCGACCTGGACATCCTCAGGAACCTGGCGCACCTGGCCGAGCGGCGGATCCCCTCGCTGGTCCCTTACGGGCCGGTGGCGCTGGCCAGGGAGCTGGAGCGGACCCTCAAGCGCGAGCTGGACCTCTCGATCGAGCGGCGGACCATGGAGCGGTGCCGGGGCCAGTTCGCCCGCGAGCCCACCGCCCACATCCCGGCCGTCTACCGCGAATATTCGACGGCTCGCGTCCTGGCGATGGAGCTGATCGGCGGCGTCTCGGTCTCCGACCTCGCCGGCCTGGAGCGGCTCGGGGTCAAGCCGGCCGACGTGGCCATCCGCGGGGCCCGGATCCTGCTCCGGCAGATCTTCCGGTTCGGGTTCTTCCACGCCGACCCCCACCCGGGCAACCTCCGGGTCCTGCCCGGCGGCGTGATCGCCCCGCTCGACTACGGGATGTTCGGCCGGATCGACGCCCCGACCCGAGAGCGGATCGTCGACCTCCTGTCGGGCCTGATCGGCGAGGACACCGACCGCGTCCTCCGGGCGCTTGAGGCGCTGGAGATCCGCGGCGAGCAGGTCGACCCCCGCGCCCTCCGCCGCGACGTCAGCGAGCTGGTCGCCTCGTACAGCGACCTGACCCTCGACTCGATCGACCTGTCGCTCCTGCTCCGCGACCTGGTCGGCTTCATCCGGGCCCATCACCTGACGATCCCGCCCGACCTGGTCCTCCTGATCCGGGCCCTGGTCACGATCGAGGGGGTCGGCCGGGCCCTGGACCCCCACTTCGACATCGCCGCCCAGGTCCGCCCCTTCTTCCGCGAGCTGACCGTCCGCCGATACAGCCCCCGCCGCCTCCTGGCGCAGACCGCCCGGGCGGCCGAGGACTTCCAGCGGATCGCCACCCTCCTGCCCGACGTCCTGGGCCACTCGCTGGAGTCGATCAAGCGCGGCGAGCTGACCGTCAAGCTCGACCTCCAGCACTTCGAGCGCCTGGTCCGGCAGCTCACCCGGGCCAGCCACACCATGACCGCCGGGATCGTGATCGCCGGCCTGGTCGTCGGATCCTCGCTGATCGTCCGGTCCGGCGTCGGCCCGGTCACGCTGGGCTACGTCGGCTTCACGATCGCCCTGGTGCTCGGACTCTGGCTGACCCTGGGGATCCTCCGGTCGACCCGATGACCCCGGGCCGCGGCCGACCCCGATCCGGGCGCCCGCGCGGGGCCCCATGGGCGGCGCACGGGGCCGGAAAAGGGGACCGCCATTGCTCTCGGCGGCGGCCCGGCGGCTATAATCGGCCGGGACGTGAGGGACCGCGCCCCCTCGGCCCGGGACGAAATCCCGGCCGGGCGAAGCCCCATCCTCCCACCCGAGGTCGACCGGCACGGTCCCAACCAGCCATGAAGAACGCGATCCTCTCCTACGCGACCAACGCGCGGTTCGAAGACTTCTACCGGTTCATCGCCTCGGCCCGCCTCCATTGCTACCCGGACCGGGTCGACATCGCCATCCTGATCGACGAGATCGGCCCCGAGTTCGCCCGGGTCGCCGTCGACCACGGCGTGTCGCTCGTCCCGGTCGTCAACGTCTGGAGGTCGGCCCGGAAGTCGCGGCTCCTGAACCTCTGGTATCACGCCAACATGCGGGCGATCCGGTCCCTGATCCGGGTCGCCCCGACGTCGCAGGCCGGCTGGATCCGCCAGGCCTATCGGCACCTGGTCACCGGCTGGGTCCACCCCCAGGCCGGCCGCTGGATCGCCTATCACGAGTTCGTGAAGGTCAATTCCGCCTATCGAATGTACATGACATCCGACCTCCGCGACGTCGTCTTCCAGTCCGACCCCTTCGACGGCCTGGATCCCGGGCGGCTCCACGCCTTCGAGCAGGACGGCATCCGGTACGGCGGCGACAACATCGACACCGACTGGTTTCGCAACACCTACGGCGCGGACGCCCTACGCGCGATGTCGGGCGCGACCACGCTCTGTTCCGGGACCGTGCTGGGCGGGGCGGCGGAGATGCTCCGCCTCCTCGAACTGATGGCCGAGCAGGTCGAGGAGCACGCCCGGATCCCGCTCGACCAGGCCATGTTCAACGAGGTGGTGGCCCACCGGTTCGACCCGACCCGGCTGACCCTCCACGGCCTGAAGGGCGGGCCGGTCCTCACCCTCACCGGGGACCACGAAGGACTCTGGGAGATCCGGGAAGGTCGGGTGGAGGTGGGCGGGAGGGTCGTCCCGGTGGTCCACATGTACGACCGACTGGAGGGGCCGAAGGAGCTGTTCCTGGGCCGGTTCCCGATCCCGGGCGGCCCGGCGGCCGCGGGGTGATCCGGGGCCGCCCGGCCCATCTTTCAATCGCGGTGCTGGAGGTGCGCCTCCAGGAACCAGAGCCGCTGGTCGGCGACCCGGGAGATGTCGTTGTGGAGGTCGGCGGTGGCGGGGTCGCCCAGCTCGTCGGCCTCGATCGAACCGGACCGGATCCGGCCGACGTAGATGCCGAACCGCTCAACCAGGGCCTCGATGTGGTCGCGGCCCTCGGTGGCGTCGGTCGGGTACTCGGGCAGGGCGGAGTTCTCGGCGGCCATCCGGGCCGTCCCGTTGGCATAGCCGCCCAGGCTGGTCACCCTCTCGGCCAGCGCGTCGATGAACGGCTCGATCTCCTCGGCGATCTCGTCGAAGAGCAGGTGGAGTTGATAAAAATCCTTGCCCTTGACGTTCCAGTGGGCCTGCTTGACCTGGGTGTAGAGGTCGAGGGTGTCGGCCAGGTGCTGGTTGAGGATCTCGATCAGCGCGGACCGCTTGTCGGCGGGGATGTCGATGTGGGTCGTGAACTGCCGGGTCTGCGTCTTCTGGTGCGTCGCCATCGCGGGAGGGGCTCCTGCCGGCCTGGGCGGACGGATCCGGCTTCGAGGGGAACGGACTTCGAGTAGACGTTTCAAAGAGCAAATCTCAAGCCGATCCCGCGAGACCGGCCCTCGATGCCGGGGACGTCGGGCCGAGCCCCCTCCCGCCCGGGCCCGGGCCGGATTGCCGCTGGACCAACTTGTTCGAGGGAAGCCGCGATGACGCCCCCCACCGACATCGACCGCAACCTGCTGTTCGGCGTCCTGGCGCTGCAACGCGACATGATCGACCAGCCCCGATTCGCCGAGGCCTGCGCGGTCTGGGCGCTGGCGATCGGCCGCCCGCTGGCGGACGTGATGGCCGATCGGGGCTGGATCAGCAAGTGAACAACACTCGGGCCATGGGCCCCCGAGGGGGGGATCGCAATCCGAGCACGACCGGTGACACTCGGCCCGGCGTGCCCATCCGTTATTTCTCGCCTTCCGGGAGATACACGGATAAAGGCGCCTTCGCGATCCTGAATATAAGGGACGGACGCCGGAACCCTCGTCGGATCGCGACGCACCCGAAAGGACCGCACCCATGACGACCTCGGAAGCCCGGATCATCGCCAACCGGAAGAACTCCGCCCTCTCGTCCGGCCCACGGACCGAGGAGGGCAAGGCCATCTCGCGGGCCAACGCGCTCAAGCACGGCCTGACCGGCGCCGGGGTCGTCCTGCCCGAGGCCGACGCCGCCGAGGTCGATCGCCGCTCGGCCGCCTTCGCCGAGGAGTTGAACGCCACGGGCGATGTCGGCCTTGCCCTGGCCCGACGTGCCGCGCTGAACTCGGTCCGGATGGAGCGCGGGGCCGATCGGGAATCCGCCGCCCTCTCGGAGCGGGTCCGCCGGGTCGAGGCCGAGTTCGTCGCGCCCGAGGGGGTCTCCGCCGACGAGGCCGCCCGGCTCCGGTCCGAGGCGGCCCGGATCGCCATGTTCGACCCCTCGAAGGAGGCGACCCTGGCCCGCCGTTACGAGGCCGCCGCCGAACGGGGCTTCTTCCGGGCCCTGAAGGAGTTGCGCCAGATGGCCCGGCAAGCCAGGGCCGCGGCCCCGGTCGCGATCGACCGGACCGCCCAGGCGATGATGGGTTCGTTTTTGTCGGCGATGGAGGCGGACCGGCGTATGGATGCCGAGTTCGACGCGATGGAGGCCAGGCTCGACATCCCGGCGGCCCGACGGCCGGTCAACTCCCCCCATCTCCCGCCGATGGGGGGAGGAGTCGACGTGCCAATCTCGATCGGACGCCGTCGCTGACCCGATCCGGCCGCTCAGACCCGGCGCCGGAAGATATCCACGGTATTCGTGATGTCATTCACCGCCGCGAAGGTGAAAAGACGCCCGGCCGTTTGGAAGGCAATCCCGAAACCCGCGTCGGGCCCGGGGTTGAGGGGCTGCTGCGCCAGGAACCGGCCTCGCCGCGAGTAGAGGACGACCTCGCTGGGCTGGTTGGGGTCGGCGTTGACGGCATCGCCGTTGATGACGATGATCGTGCCTTGCGGGCCCAGGGCCAGGCCGATCGGCCCGTGCAGGTGGGCCTGGTCGTGGATGGCGACGTTGCCGACCCCGTTGTCGACCCTGGTCCGGCCGGCCCTGGGGATGGCGAAGACCTGGTTGTCGCCCGTCGCGGCCACGTAGAGGGTGTCCCGGGCCGCGTCGTAGGCCAGGGCCGTCGGCCCGATCTCGAAGGCGGCCGGGTCGGCCCGGTGCACGTATCCCGAGGCGATCTGGGTGGACTTCACGATCGAGACGCTGTCGCGTCCCACCTTCAGGTCGAACCGGGTGACCGTGCCGTCGAGCACGTTGGAGACGAAGACCTGGGCCCGGCTCCCCTGGTCGTTGACCGCCAGGCCCCAGGGGCCGGAGATGGCCGGGGTGCTGGCGACGAGGTTGCCGTTCCGGTCCAGCAGCAGGAGCGAGCCGGCCCCGAGCGTCCCGGCCGTGCCGTCGGCGCTCGGGAGGCTCCCGACGATGACGAACCCGCGCCTCAGGACGCCCAGGGCCTCGGTCAGCCCGGTCCCGGCCTTCTGGAAGAACACCGACGATGTGCCGTCGGGCGCCACGTCCACGATCGTCGTGCCCGTCCCCTGGAGCCCGCTCTTGGCGTTGAAGTTCGAGACCAGGATGTCGCCCGCCCGGATGGTGCCGCCCGAGGGGAAGCCCCGGGGGACGAAGGCCACCCCGTAAGGGTTGACGTCGCCGTTGGCGGGGACGGTCGACACCGACAGGTTCGGCGAGGTCGGCAGGATCGACGTTCCGGCCAAGGCCGTGACGTGGGCCGGCCGGATCTCCGCCGCCGGGTGCGAGCCCATCCCGGCGTGGAGGGCCGTGGCACTGAGCAGGGCCCGGGATTCGAGCGATTCGCAGGCCGGGCAGGGCGACCGTCGCCGCGAGACTTCGGGTCGTCGGGACATCGTTATACTCCCTGGAGAGAAGAAACATCAGCTCACGATGACGCCACGATAATCGGAAATCCCTCCCAGATACAACAGCCCTCCTATTTCGCCGCGGAGTGTCCAGACCTCCGGCTCGATCTGCCTCTCATCCGGGGTCCGTCAGGCCAGGACTTCGCGGATGACCCGACCGTGGACGTCGGTCAGCCGGCGGTTGGCCCCGTTGTGGTAGTAGGTCAGGCGGGTGTGGTCGATCCCGAGGAGATGGAGGATGGTGGCGTGGAAGTCGTGGACGTCCACGACCCGGTCGACCGCCTTGTGGCCGAAATCGTCGGTGGCCCCGTGGCTGAAGGCCCGCCGGACCCCGGCGCCGGCGAGCCAGGCGGTGAAGCCGGCGGGGTTGTGGTCGCGGCCCTCGGTCCCCTTCTGGAAGGTCGGCATCCGGCCGAACTCGGTGGTCCAGACGACCAGGGTGTCGTCGAGGAGCCCCCGGGCCTTGAGGTCGGTCAGGAGCGCCGCGGCGGGTTGGTCGAGGATCGGGCCGTGGCGGTCGTAGTCGGACCGGATCCGGCGGTGGCCGTCCCAGTTGAGGTTCCCCTCGCCCATCGCGAAGGCCCCGTTGAAGAGCGTGACGAACCGGACCCCGCGCTCCAGGAGTCGGCGGGCCAGGAGGCAATTCCGGCCGAACCCGGCGAGCGTGGCGTTGGGGTCGTCCAGGCCGTAGAGGGCCCGGGTGGCGGGGCCCTCGCCGGTCAGGTCGGAGACCTCGGGCGCCCCGAGCTGCATCCGGGCGGCCAGCTCATACGACGCGATCCGGGCCGCCAGCCCGGCGTCGCCGGGGTGCCGCGCGAGGTGCTCCTCGTTGAGCTTCTTCAGGAAGTCGCGCGAGGCCCGGTCGGCGCCCTCGGGGAGCCCGGCCGGGCGGGCCAGGTGGGGGATGGGCCTGTCGGCGTTGAAGGCGGTCCCCTGGTGGATCGCCGGCAGGAATCCGGCCGCCCAGTTCGCCGGGCCCTGCTGGGGGACCCCTCGGGGGTCGGGGATCGCCACGTAGGCGGGGAGGTCGCGGTTGTCGGACCCCAGGGCGTACGAGGCCCAGGAGCCGAGGCTGGGATACCCCTCGGCGGTGAACCCGGTGCTCAGGAAGACCTCGCCGGGCCCGTGGGTGTTGGTCTTCGACGTCATCGAGTGGACGAAGCAGATCTCGTCGGCCAGGGCCCCGAGCCGGGGGAGGAGGTCGGACGTCATCTTGCCCGACTCGCCCCGAGGCCGGAACGCCCAGGGGCTCCGGGCCAGGTTGCCGTTCTCGCCCTGGAAGGTCCGGAGCGCCTCGCCGCCGGGGAGGGCCTGGCCATGGCGCCGGACCAGTTCCGGCTTGTAGTCCCAGGTGTCGAGGTGGCTGACCGCCCCGGTGCAGAACAGGTGGACGACCCGCCTCGCCCGGGGCGGATGGTGCGGGACGCCGTCGGCCGCCGTCGGCTCGCCCGCCAGGAGGCCCTGCTCGGCCAGCAGGGCGCCCAGCGCGATCCCGCCCATCCCGCTCGACAGCCGCGAGAGGAACCGGCGACGGTCGAGGAGCCGGTGGCCGCCGAGGCTGGGCGTGGGGTCGGGCATCGGGGGCGGCCTCCGGGCGATTCAGGGAATGTGGAGGAACTCATTGGCGTTGAAGAGGGCCCGGCCGAGCGCGGGGGCCCCGTGCTCCCGGATCAGGGCGGCGGCCCCCGAGCGCTCGGGGTCCGTCGGCGCCCGGCCGAAGGCCAGGCGGAAGGCCCGATCGGCCTGCTCCTCGGGGTCACTGCCGACCTCCCGGGCCAGGCGGCCGGCGAGGTGCCCCGACTGGTCGAGGACGAACCGGCTGTTCAGCAAATTGAACGCCTGGAGGGCCGTGGTGGAGGCGTCCCGCCGGGGCGCGACCAGGCCGCCGTCGGGGCAGTCGAAGGCCCCGAAGGTGGGGTCGGGCTGGCTCCGGGGCTTGAACTGGTAGACCATCCGCCGGAAGGTCTCGGGGCCGAGGTCGGCCCTGGGGTCGAAGACGACCACGTAGTTGGTGTTCGGCCGCCAGAGGTCGTAGCCCGGCCCGCCCATCGCGAGGTCGAGCGTCCCGGCGACGCCCAGGATGGCGTCGCGGATCTCCTCGGCCTCCAGCCTCCGGGGCGAGAACCGCCAGAGGCGGCGGTTGTCGCCGTCGATCGACCGGGCCCGGTCGTCGGGCCGGCTCGACTGGCGATAGGTGCTCGACAGCACGATCAGGCGGTGGATCGGCTTGAGCCGGCCGCCGTTGGCCCGGAACTCGGCCGCGAGCCAGTCGAGCAACTCCGGGTGCGACGGGCGGTCGCCGTTGAATCCGAAGTCGCTGGGAGTGGCCACCAGGCCCCGGCCGAAGTGGTAATGCCAGGCCCGGTTGACCATCACCCGGGCCGGCAGGGGATTGGCGGGATCGGCGATCCATCGGGACAGGGCCCGCCGGCGGTCGGCCTCGGGCGCGTCGCCCGGCAAGGCCATCGGGGGCCCGACGGACTCGACTCCCGATGGGCCGACCGGTTCGAGTTTCTGCGTGGGGTCGCCCCGCCGGAGGATGTGGGTCGGCCCGGGTTGGGAGAACGTCCCGGCGTAGACCCGGGCCGTCCCGAGCGACCCGAGCCGCTTGCGGAGCTCGTCCCGTCGGCGGACCAGCCCGTCCCGGGCCGCCCGATCCGGGCGCGGTCCCTCGCCCCGGTTGCCTGAGCCGGCCACCACCCGCCATCGACCGGGCTCGACGGCCACCTCGACGGAGTAGCCGGAAGCCGTCCGGTCGCGATAGGCCCCCTCCCGGTCGCGGCCCCAGACGACCCGGTCGACCTTCGTGGTCGCCGCCAGCTCGACCTGCGCCCACCCCCGGCCGGCCTCGCCGGAGATCCAGCTCCGGGCGTTGCCCGCCCGGCCGTCGTTCAGGTGCTCGACCCGATGGATGTCGTACCCCCGGAGCGCCGACGAGGCGCTCGGCCTGCCGCCCAGGTCGGCCGAGGCCACGTTCCGGGGGTCCGCGCCGCTCGACCAGACCTCCAGCTCGTCGAGGCAGGGCGCCGAGCCGTCGGCGGTCGAGGTGATCGTGAACCGGACGTACCGGGCGTCGACCGGCTCGAACCGCTCGACGTTCCGGGTCGGGTCGACTGGGGGCCGGGTGACCCCCGGCCGATCGGGCCGGGCGGGCGGTTCGAGGTCATCCAGCTCGCGGTCGACCCGGGCCAGCTCATGACGGACCCCGTCGGCCTGGCGACGCGTGGCCGGGTCGTCGCGGGGGATGTCGCGGCCGGCGTGGGCGACGCCGGCGAAGGCGGCCTGGAGGCCGTAATAATCGCGTTGGGTGATCGGGTCGAACTTGTGGTCGTGGCAGCGGGCGCACTGGACGGTGAGGCCGAGGAAGGCGGTCGAGGTCGCCCCGACCATGTCGTCGAGGTCGTCGGCGCGCTGCTGGAGGGCCGCCTCGGGCGCCTGGTTGCCGACCACGTCGTGCGAGCCCGCGACCAGGAACCCGGTGGCGGATCGCGCGAGCCAGTCGGCGTCGGGGAGGACGTCGCCCGCGAGCTGTTCCTCGACGAACCGGGGGAAGGGCGTGTCCTGGTTGAACGCCCGGATCACGTAATCGCGATACGGCCAGGCGTCGGCCCGGAGGGCGTTGGTCTCGTACCCGTGGCTCTCCGCGAACCGGACCACGTCGAGCCAGTGCCGGCCCCAGCGCTCGCCGTGGCGGGGGCTGGCCAGGAGCCGGTCGACCAGCGTCTCGTGGGCGTCCGGCGCCGGATCGGCGACGAACGCCTCCACCTCCTCCGGGGTCGGCGGGAGGCCGATCAGGTCGAAGCTGACCCGCCGGATGTAGGTCGCGCGGTCGGCCTCGGGGGCGTGGCCGAGGCCGTCGCGCCCGAGCCGGTCGAGGATGAAGGCATCCACCGGGTTCCGGACCCAGGCCGGTTCCTTCGCCGGGGGGACCGGTCCGGGCCGGATCGGCCGGAGCGACCACCAGTCGGGACCGGCCCGGCGGGCCAGGAGGGGCTCGACCCCGTAGGCGGCCCCGGCCTCGATCCAGCCGCGGAACGCGGCGATCTCGCCGGCATCGAGCGGCCGGCCCGGGGGCATCTCGCCGGCTTCGATCATGTCGACCAGCAGGCTCTCGTCGGGCCTCCCCGGCACGACCGCCGGGCCGTTCTTCCCCCCGAGCAGGGCCGGGCCGCGCCGGGACAGGTCGAGGTCGCCCTTCCTGGGGTCGGGCGAGTGGCAGGCCAGGCACCTGTCGGCCAGGACCTCGCGAACCCGGCCCGCCGCGTCCCCGGCCGGGCCATCCGCCCGCGCGGGGCCCGGGGACGCCCCGATCAGGCAGGATCCGACGAGGGCCAGGATTCGCGATCGGTCAACCGGCATCGGGGTCGGCTCCTCGGGCGATCGGGCTGGTCCCTCCCATCATCGCAGGGGCCACGGCCCCGGGCAATCGGCGTCGGATGGAGGGTCGGGCCAGGCACACCCGGACGGAGCGATGTTGGACGCCGGCTCGACGACTCCGCTGCCGGATCCCTGCGCCGCGGCATGGGTGGCTGTCCGGCTCACGAGGATGAGGCCCGACGGGACGATGGCCATGCCACGGGCGAACGAAAGCCCCCGAGGGATCAGCCCCGGACCGATCCAGGAATCCGGCCCCTGAGGCCGGCCCTCTCGTCGAACTCAGCCTTGACTCATGTCAACTTCATTTCGGATCCGGGTGGAGCCCATGCTTCTCCCGGATCGCCCGGGCGCGGGCATCCAATGTCTGGGCCTCGGCATCCTGGCCCATCGAACGGCAGCACTGGGCCATCCTGGCGCAGCACCGGGCCACATGCGGGTGGTCCACGCCAAGGCCGCCCTCGTAGATGGCCAGGGCTCGCTTCAAGAGCGGCTCCGCCGCCGCGCCCTTGCCCTGCCTGGTGTAGAGCAGTCCGAGGGCTTCGAGGCTCGTCGCCACGTCCGGGTGCGCCTGGCCGAGGGCCTTCTCGCGGATGCCCAGCGCCGTCTTCAAGAGCGGCTCGGCCTCGGCATATCTCCCGCGCTCGAGGTCGAGGTAGCCGAGGTTGTGGAGGGTCGGGGCCAGGTCGATCGGCCTCCCGGCCGCGGACTTCTCGCGGATGGCCAGGGCGCGCTTGTAGGCGGCCTCGGCCTCGTCGTGCTTGCCCAGGACCTGGTCGACGGTGGCCAGGTTGTCCAGGGCCGAGGCCACGCCGGGACCATCCTTCCCCTGCGTCTTCTCCGCGAGGGCGAGGCACCGCTCATGGAACGCCTTCGCCTGCCCCGGCTTGCCGTCCATGTCGTAGAGGCAGGCGAGCGTATTCAGGCTCTTGACCACGTCCGGGTGGGATTCGCCGAGCGTCTTCTCTCGGATGGCGAGGGCCGACCGGGCGATCGGCTCCCCCTCGGCGGGCTTGCCCTCGGCGCAGAGGACCCACGCGAGATGATCGAGCGTGGTCGCGAGCCGGGGATCATCCGGCCCGAAAGCCCTCGCCGCCTTCTCGGCCGCCCGGAGTCGCTTCTCCGCCTCGACGAACCGCCCCTCCTTGTAGGCGGCCCATCCGGCGTCGTGTTCCACCTGCCAGGGCGGGCCCTGCGCGATCGCCATCGCCGGCATGCCTGCCAGTCCCACCATCGCCGCCAGCGACCAAACCGCCTTGTGAATCATCGAAGTCTCCTCGTGATGAATGGTTCGTAGGATCGATCCGCGATCGCCCCTGATGCCGACAGACGGCCGCCGACCGGGTTCAGTCCATCGGCCTGAGCCACGGCTTCGAGATCAGCCCGCCCCCCTGATAGTCGCGCCCGGTCGACCAATCGTGGGCCCCGCCGGAACGGCCGCCGGAGCCGCCGCTCGGCGTGCCGTAGCTGTAGACCGTGGGGTTGCTGGTCAGGGTGGGGGCGGCCTCGGGGCCGGGGTACTGGTAATAGCCGAAGCCCGAGTAACCGGGCCCATAGACGTAGCGAGGGCTCGTCGCGACCGCCCCCGTCGGGAGTGCCGGTTGAGCCGGGGAGGATTCGGTCGGGATCTTCGAGAACTCGAAGGGGACGGTGAATTCGGCCCTGGACTCGGCCGTGTCGGGAAGCCCGGCGATCTCGAACGCGACCTTCGCGCCGGTCGCCGGGACGGTACCCAGGCCGAGGGAGAGATCGAGGGACGACGAAGCCTGACCGGACGCGGCCGGGGCGGCGTGGAGCGGTCGCGAGAACCAGGGACCGGGCGAGTTGGGGTGGTAGAACGTCACGGTCCCGGTCAGCTTCGAGGCGTCGATGGGTGTCCCCGCGGGATCGAGCGGGACGGCCCTCAGCCCCGTCGTGTAGAAGAAGATCTCGAACTGATGCCGCCCCGCCCTGGCAAGCATCCCGCCCCGGGCGGACCTGGCCGGTCTGGACTCATCCTGCGCGCCTGCGAGGCCGAGAAGGTCGGACGACAGGACGCCGCAGAGCAGCACTGCGACCGCCAACGGCACGAACTTCAACGTCTTGTGCATCTCATCGCTCGTTTTCCAGGGATCTGTGATCAGTCCGGTGCCCGGTGAGGTCGCGATTCCGATCGTCCCCCACCCCGAAGTGTCAATGCCTGGCCATGTCGAAAGTCATCTTCCCAGGTTATGGGTATAGATAGATGTCGATTTTTAATAAATGTAAGTTGGACTGTTCGCTCGACCAGAACACATTCATTCACTCACCGGCACGGCCCGCCGCCCGCCGTCTCCGGCCTGGCCGAGAGGGATCCCTCGTGCGGGGCTCAATACGCATCGAAGGTCCCGCCCGGGTGCGCCAGGAGGCGGGCGGCGACGGGGACGGGGACGGGCGACCCGCGTCCGCCGGGCCCGATCAGTGTTCGTGGCCTCCCCTGGTCGAGGCCGATGCCGCGGCACCCAGGAACCTGTCCGGGTCGGCCTGGACCTGCTTGAGGCAGCTTTTGCAGCAGATGAAGGTGGACTTGCCCCCGCGAGAGACCTTCCAGGGCCCGCCCATCGAGTCCAGCTCCTCCTTGCTGACCAAGCAGGTCTTCTGCGCGGCGACCGCCGCCTCGTCGGCCCTGGTCGCCTGGGCGACGACGATCTCGCCACCCGGGGCGGGGGCGAACGGCACCTCGAACGTCACAACCGGTTCGACCGGGTCGGGGAGTCCCGAGACCTTGAGCGCCAGTTTGACTCCCCTTGCCGGGAATCGGCTCGTGTCCGCGCTGGCCGCGAGCGAGGCCGGGTCCCGGCCGGGGCCCGCGGCGGTCGCGGTGAGCTTCCGCTCGAACCAGGGCTGGGGCGAGTTGGGGTGGTAGAACGTCGCGGTCCCGGTCAGCTTCGAGGTGTCGATGGGCTTGTCTTCGTGGGTCCGGGGGTAGACCTTCAGGCCGTCCCTGGCGAAGACGACCTCGAAGTGATACGACTTCGTCATCGCCACCTTGCCGCCGAGCAACGGCGCGCCGTGGTCGGGCCCCTCATGGGCATCCGACGGCCCCGACAGGCCGATTCCGATCGCACCGGCGGCCCCGATCGCGGCCAGGATCATCCGAAGGGAAAGTCTCATGGATCCGACTCCAGGGAAGGGATGAGATGGATGGGAACGGCCCCCCGGGCGGACATCCCGGAGGGCTCCCAAACGTCTTCGACTCAACGCCGGGCAAGCGCCATCCCGCAATAGGGACAGCGGGCCGGCCCGCCGCTGATGACGCTTGGGTGCATCGGGCAGTGGTATTGGGCGGTGGCGGAAGGAGCCGACGCCGTCGCGGCAGTCGGGTAATTCGGTGCGGGGGCCGGGGCGGCGTTGCCGTTCATGACCATCCCCGGCATGCTCGCGGCGGTGGCTTGCATGGCGGGCATCGGCATGCCGCCCATGTTCATGCCGCCCATGTTCATCCCGCCCATGTTCATCCCGCAGCCCCCGCCGCAGTGATATCCTCCGTAACCGCCACCCCGGGAATAGCCCCCTCGGCCGCCGCACTGGGCATGGGCCGAGGTCGCGGTTGCCGCCAGGCCGCCGATCGCGAGGATCGTCATCAGGACAGTCGATCGCATGATCTTTCTCCGAAAGTCCGCCCTCCTCCGAGGGCTCGGGTCGGCGGCCGGTCCGTCCGCCGCGTTCTCGGATTCCCCCCTCCGGGACGATCCGGCTGGGGGCCACTCGAAGTGGATTCAATGGCTCGTCGACGCCAGCGGGAGTTGCCTCCCGGCTGGGGCCCGCCCGTCGCGGGGCCCGTCGCGATGGATCTTCCGCCATCGCCGCTTCTGGACGGCGAAGTAGAGCACGGGCAGGAACACGTCGATCACCTCGTCGGCGATCAGGAGCCCGCCCAGCACCGGCGCCGCCATCGGCCGGATCACCTCGGCGCCCACCCCGGTCGCCCAGAGCATCGGGGCGATCGAGATGATCGCCGCGCCTTCGGTCAGGAGCTTGGGCCGGAGCCGGTGGATGGCCCCTTCCAGGATCGCTTGCCTGAGCTCGGCGATCGAGCCGATCCCCGCCAGCCCCCCCCGCTCGTCGATCGCCTCGCGGAGGTAGACCAGCATCACCACGGCGGTCTCCACCGCCATCCCGAAGCAGGCGATGTAGCCCACCTGCACCGCCACGCTGAAGTGGAACCCGAACAGCCACTGGAAGATCGCCCCGCCGGCCAGCGCCCCCAGCACGCTGGTCATCATCAGCAGGGCGTCGGTCCAGCTCCCGTGCGTCAGGTAGAGGATCAGCGCGATCACCGCGATCACGGCCGGGAAGATGACCCGCAACGTCCTGTTGGCCCTCACCTGGTGCTCGAACGTCCCGGTCCATTCCAGGTACATCCCGGCCGGGAGATCCCTGCCGACCTCCTCGGCCACGACCCGGCGGGCCTCCTCGACGAACCCGACCTCGTCCCGTCCGCTGACCCGGCACTGGATGTAGGCGCGGAGCAGGCCGTTCTCGCCCTTGATCATCGACGGCCCCTCGACCACCCGGATGTCGGCCAGCTCGGCCAGGGGGATCTGGGTCGGGGGGGTCGGCGACGCCGCCGCGGCGGGCCCGGCCATCGGGCCGCCCATCCCCCCGGGCGGGCCGGCCTCGGCGCCCATCCCCCGCGAGGAGACGAGGATCCCCTTCAACGCCTCCAGGTCGTCGCGGAAGTCGCGGGCGTAGCGGACCCGGACCGGGTAGCGTTCCCGGCCCTCCACGGTCATCGTCAGCGGCCGGCCGCCCATGGCCACCTCGACGACGTCCTGGATGTCGCCGACGTTGATCCCGTACCGGGCCGCCTTCCTGCGGTCGATCTTGATGTCGACGTAACCCTTGCCCACGACCTGGTCGGGGAACACGTTGGCCGCCCCCCGGACCCCCCGGAGCGCCGTGGCGACCCGCCGGCCGACGCGCTGGATCTCGTCGAGGTCCGACCCGAAGACCTTCACCGCCACCGGCAACCGGACGCCGGTCGAGAGCATCTCGATCCGGTTGGCGATCGGCTGGGTGAAGCTGTTCCCCCAGCCCGGCATCTGGAGGGCCGAATCCATCTCGTCCCGGACGTCGACCTTGGTCTTCTTCCAGAGCAGGAGCTTGTCGGCGAACGGCCCGTCCAGGGCGGCCCGCAAGGTCGCCAGCTCGCCCGGAGCCGGGTCCCTGGCGACGAGCTTCCGGTCGCGGCCGAGCTTCATCAGCTCGTCGACGGCCGCCCGATCGGCCGAGGCCACGGCCCGGTCGAACAGCTCCCAGTTCAGCGCCTTGATCCGCTCGCGGAGGCGTCCGGTGTGGTCGGCCTCCAGGTGCTCGGAGATCCGGGTGATCAGCGTGGGCCGGGCGAGGCCGAGGACCTCGCCCGCCGCGGCGGTCGCCCGCTCCAGGAGGTCCGGGGGCGGGTCCAGGAGGTCGGGCCGGCCGCGGAGCACGCCGAGGTCGACCAGCCGCCTCGCCGCGGCGTTGATCATCCGGGCGACGTCGTCGGGGAGGACCTGGACGGCGAGCCGATCGCCGTCGACCTTGGCGAGGGCATCGACCAGGATTTCGCGCTCGGCCGCCGTCGGCCGGCGTGCGACGGCGGACCGCTCGACCCGGGCCAGGAGCGCGTCGACCGCCCCTCCGACCAGGGCCCGGCCCAGCTCCGGGCGGAACTCCTCCAGGCGGCGCGCGGCCAGGGCGCGGAGCGCGTCGTCGACGGCGTTCGCGACGGTCATGGCCGCCTCGTTGACCATCGCCTCCCGCTCGTCGGCGGGACCCGGCCGGCGGATCAGGCCCTTCGACTCCATCGCGGCGAGGGCGACCCGGGCCTGGGCTACGGCGTCTTCGAACCGGAGCTTGCGACGGGCCCAGAGGTCGCGGTCGCGGAGGTTGATCACCGTCTCGATCATGTCCAGCGGGGCCGCGTCGGTGGGCGTCTCGGCGCGGCCCGCCTTGCCGACGACCTGCCAGACCTCGGGGAAGCCCCGGAGGACCTCGTCGCGGACCCGGAGGTCGCGCGTCACCTCGGCGATCGAGGCCCGGGGGACGGTGGTCGGCATGTCCATCAGGCTCTGCTCGTCCAGGTCGGGCATGAACTCGCGGCCCAGCCTGGTCGAGGCCACGTATCCCAGCCCCAGGATGATCGCGAACAGCCAGCAGACCAGCGCGGTCCGGTCCATCAGCCAGGCGAGCATCGGCTTGAAGATCCGGATCATCGTCCGGACCAGCCAGTTCTCCTCCTCCGACTTGATCCGCCCCCTCAAGAAGATCGGGATCAGGGCCGGGACCAGCGTGATCGACAGCAGGGCCACCCCCACCAGCGCGAACGTCTTGGTATACGCCAGCGGGTGGAACATCTTCCCCTCTCGGCCGGTCAGGGCGAAGACCGGCAGGAACGAGAGGATCGTGATCAGGACCGAGAAGAAGATCGGCCGGCCCACCGTCCGGCACGCCTTGATGACGATCTCGGTGGTGTCGCCGGTGATCCGGCCGCGGCCGAAGTGGCGGGTCAGGTGGTGGGCCGCGTTCTCGCCCATCACCACCGCCTGGTCGATCAGGATCCCCACCGAGATCGAGATCCCCGCCAGGCTCATGATGTTCGACGACATCCCGAAGATCCGCATCATCAGGAAGCTGAACAGGATCGCCATCGGCAAGGTCACGGCGACCACGAAGGCGCTGCCGACGTGCCCCATCACCAGGAGGATGGCGATCGTGCAGACGATCAGCTCCTCCTTGACCGTCCCGCTGACCGTCTCCAGCGCCTTGCGGATCAGCGGGGTCCGGTCGTAGAACGGGACGATCCGGACGCCCTCGGGCAGGCCGGCCCCGAGCGTGGTGATCTTCTCCTTGACGCGGCGGGTGACCTCCAGCGGGTTCTCGCCGTACCGCATCAGGACCACCCCGCCGACCGCCTCCTTGCCGTCCTTCTCCAGGACGCCCCGGCGGAACCCGGGGCCGACCTGGACCGTCCCCAGCATCCCGACGTCGATCGGGGTGCCCTTGTTGCGCTGCGAGACCACGGTCCGGCGGATGTCGTCCAGGTTCTCGATCCAGCCGACCGAGCGGATCAGGTATTCGGCGTTCCCCTGGTGGATCACCCGGCCGCCGACCGACGAGTTCGAGCGGGCGACGGCCGAATACACCTCGCCCAGGCTGATCCCGTAGGCCCGGAGCTTGTTGGGGTCGAGGTCGATCTGGTACTCGCGGGGCGCCCCGCCCACGCTGGCGACCTCGGCCACGCCGGGGACGCTGTTGAGCTGATAGCGGACGTACCAGTCCTGGAGCGACCTCAGCTCGGCCAGGTCCTTCCCCTCGCCCTCGACGGTGTACCAGAAGATCTGGCCGACCGCCGTGGCGTCGGGCGCCAGGTACGGGGTCACCCCCTGGGGCAGGAAGGTGGTGGCGATCGAGAGCTTTTCGAGGACGCGCTGGCGGGCGAAGTAGTAGTCGGTCTCGTCGGTGAAGATGATCGTGATCATCGAGAAGTTGAACTCGCTCGACGACCGGACGACCTTCACCCCGGCCAGGCCCTGGAGGTTGACCGAGAGCGGATAGGTGACCTGGTCCTCGATCTCCTTCGGGCTCCGGCCCATCCAGTCGGTGAAGACGATGACCTGGTTCTCGGACAGGTCGGGGATCGCGTCCACCGGCATCGTCATCAGGGCGCGGGTGCCCGCGACCCCGAGCACGATCGAGGCGAGGATGACGAGGAAGCGGTTGCGGATCGACCACTCGATGATCGACTCGATCACGGCCCGGACTCCTCGGGGCTCATTGCCGGTGGGGGCCTTCGACCGGTCCGGTGGCGGACCGGGGCGGGGCGTCGGTCGACGCGGGAGGGACGACGTCCGCCGGGCCCGCCGGGGGCTCGGCCGCGTTGAGCCGGCTCTCGGCGTCGATCAGGAAGGCGCCGGCCGCCGCGACCTTCTCGCCCGGCGCCAGGCCCTCCAGGACCGGGAAGCGGTCGCCGACCCGGGGGCCGAGGACGACCCGACGCCCCTCGAAGACGCCGGGCTCGGCCTCGACATAGACGACCTTCCGGCTCCCGGTGTCGATCACCGCCGACTCGGGGACGCTGAGTACCTCGTCCCGGGGGGCGGGGGCCAGCCGGGCGAGGTACCGGGCCGGCTCGGCCTTCAGCTTCGGCGGGCAGGTCGCGCAGCAGGTCCAGACCTTCCGGCCCCCGACCTCGACCGGGATCGGCTCGCCCATCGAGCCCAGCTTGGCGGTCGTCACCGGGCAGACCTTCTGGTCCTCGACCGTGGGCGATTTCGCCTCGCCCGGGGGCGGGGTCAGGGCGACGGCCGGGAGCCCGGCCAGGTATTTCGCGGGATCGGCCTTGAGCCGCGGTTCGCACGCCGAGCAGCAGGTCCAGACCTTCCGCCCCCCGACCTCGACGGGGAACGGCTCGCCCATCGAGCCCAGCTTCGCCCCGGTCACCGGGCAGGTCTTCTGCACCTCGACGCTCAGGCTCGCCAGCCGGCCCAGGCCCGCCAGGTCCGGCCGGGTTGCGGCCCGGGCGAGGAAGGCGGGTGTGTCGGCGACAGGCGTCTTCAGCGTCACCGAGGCGAACATCCCGGGCCGGAGCCGATGGCCGGGATTGGCGACGGCAAACCGGACCTCCACCGAACGGGTGGCCGGGTCGAGGTGCGGCTGGATGAATTCAACCTTGCCCGGGAAGGCCTGGCCGGGATACGCCTCGACGGTCGCCTCGACCGCCTGCCCCGGGCGGACCAGGCCGATCTGATGCTCGTAGACCTGTGCCAGGATCCAGACCTCGGTCAGGTCGGCGACCTCGAACATCGCCGTGCCCTCGGACACCTCCTGGCCCTCGACGACGTTTTTCCTGAGCAAATGGCCGGTGATCGGCGACAGGATCGGGATCCGGGATTCGGCCTTGCCTTGCGCCAGGATCGCGTCGACCTGGGCCCGGGTGATCCCCCACCGCGTCAGCTTCTCGGCCGACAGGCGGACCAGGTCCCGCCGGTCGCCGAGCAGGGCCCGGGCCGCGGGCGACGTCGGTGGGGACGCCTGCCCGGCCCTCTGGGCGATCAGCAGCTCCTGGACCGCCTGGGCCAGCTCCGAGTTGTAGAGCTCGGCCAGCGGCTCGCCCGCCATCACGTCCATGCCCTGGTAGTTGGCGTAAAGCTTCTCGACCCGCGATCGGCCCGGGACCCTGGAGGAGATGACCGCCAATCGCCGCTCGTCGAACGCCACCGAGCCGACGGCGGTCAGCGACTGCGCCATCGGCGAGTAGCCGACCTCCACGGTCCGGACGCCCGCCTGGGCCAGGCGGGATGGGGACAGCGCGACCCGGGAGGTCACCCCCTCGGGCAGCGTCGCCTTCTCGCCCTTCTTGCGCCGGGCCAGGGGCATCCCGCAGATCGGGCACGACCCCGGGTCCTCCTGGACGACGCCCGGGTGCATCGGGCAATAATGCTCGATCCCCGAGGCCGTCGCGACCCGGCCGGCGGCGGGCCGCATCCACTTGTCGTAGCGATTGGCGATCGTGTCCCAGTAGGCGAACCCCAGCCCGGTCGCGCCCATCAGGGCGATGAACCGGAGCCGGAGCTCGACCACCTTGATGACCAGGCGGACCTTCCGCCACCGGGTCATCGGCGGCCCGTCCGCGGGGACGGTCTCGGGCGCGGCCGGGACGGCCGGGCCCGATTGGCCGTTGGCAATCATGTTTCAGCTCCCCACGCCGGCCCGGGTCGGGGCCCGACCGGCGATGATCCGCGAATGGAGACCGGGACGAGGACGGCGAGGGGGTCGGGCGCACGAGGGGCGAGATCCCGTGCCGTGGACGGGATCCGGACGCCGATCGGGCGCGAGACGGGGCGTCTCGGCGCGGGGAGCGATCTAGATGATCAGGCGGGTGGTGCGGAGATGGAGTGGGAATCGGGGCGGGCTGCCCGCCGGCGGGATGAAATGGGCGAGCTTCGCCGAGGGGGCGGGCGCGAAGGAGGTATCGACCGACTCGGCTCCGGTCCGCTCGGACCGACGCTCAGGACCGCGCGATTCGGGCCCGGCGGCGGGGATGGTGGGCTCGCCCGATTGGCATTCGCAAGGGGCGGAGGGCCCGGAGAGCCGGGCATCGCCGGCCGGCCGAGCCGTCTCCGGTCCCATGGGCCGGGCTTTCGCCGGGCAGCAGCAGCATTTCGAGTCGGGAGCGGCGATGCAGCACGACCTGAGAGCCCCGGACTTCCCCTTGAGAGTCCCGGCCGACGCCCCCCCCGACATCAAGAGCATCCCCACGACCGCCGCGAGGGCGAATCCGGGGAGCCGGAGATGGGGTCGGGAAGGGGTCAAGGCATCACCACGATCGAGATCGTCCGATTTGCCAGCTACTATCAACAGTATACATGGTCGGAGGATCAGGGCAAGCCGACTCCTCGATTCCCCGCGACGTCTCGGGCGACGGCGGAGCTTTCCGGATATGCCGGAAATTCTCCGCCTACCGACAAATTTCGCAGAAGCGACACGCCCGGCCCATCCGATCCCATTACGGGGCCGATGGAAGCGGCTTTGCCGGTTGCGCGGGGATGCTCGCACGGCGATGGCCTGGCACGGAGGCCGGCAATGACTTGTCGATGGTCCCTCGCCGTAATGGCGGTGCTCCTGTCCGCCCCCCCGGGTTGCGCCCGGCTAGATCACCGCCCGGGGCCGGGCAACGTCGATGGGAAGGTGGAGCCCGCCGGATACCGCCCGGCCCCCACGCCCCGCCATCGCGAGCCGATGGCCACGACGGACCTGATCCCGATCCCGCCCGAGCTGTCGGGCCCCCAGCCGGTGGACGCCTACATCCGCCGCGCCCTGGACGAGAATCGGACCGTCCAGGCGGCCGTCCACAATGTCCGGTCGCTCGAGCACCGGATCCCGCAGGTCACGGCGCTGGACGACCCGACGGCCTCGAACACCGTGTTCCCGATCCCGAGCGTCGCGCCCCAGTATTCGCTGATGGGATACAACCCCTACAACCTCACGCTCGCCCAGCAATTCCCCTGGTGCGGGACGCTCCGGGTCCGGGGCCAGGTGGCCGCCCGCGACGTCGAGGTCGCCCTGGCCGAGCTGGCCGCCGCCCAGCTCGACGCCGTCTCGGCGGTCAAGCGGGCGTACTTCGACCTCTACGCGAACCAGAAGACCGGGACGATCCTGGCCGAGAATCGCCAGATCCTGGAGATCTTCCGCGAGCGGGCCGCCAGCCGGCTCGAAGCCGGGGGGACCCAGCAGGACGTCCTCCGGGCCGAGGTCCTCATCGGCGAGCTCGACCGCGAGCTGGCGAACACGTCGGCCGGGATCGCGACCGCCCGCGCCGCCCTCGCCCGGCAGCTCCACATCGGCCCCGAGGCCGACCTCCGGACGCTCCCCGAGATCCCCACGGCGGACGTCCCGACGCAGGTTGACCGGCTCTACCGGCTCGCCGTCGCCGCCCGCCCCGAGTTGAAGGGCCGGCTGGCCGCCGTCGCCCGCGACGAGGGGGCCGTCGAGCTGGCCCGCAAGCGATCCTATCCGAACGTCACGCTCGGCCTGACCTACATGGACATGGAGAAGACCAACGCCGCCACGCCAAAGTCGGCCAGCGGCTTCCCCAACGTCGGCCTGTTCGTCGGCTTCAACCTGCCCGTGAACCGGGCGAAGTACCGCGCCGGGGTGGGCGAGGCCCAGGAACGGGCCCTGGCCGACGCCAAGCTCTACGAGGCCCAGAAGGACGATACGTACGGCGAGATCCACGACTTCATGGTGCAGGCCCGGGTGCAGCAGGACGTCCTGGGCCTGCTCCGGGACCGGATCCTCCCCCGGTCGGAGCAGGCCCTGGAGCTGGCCGGGAAGGACTATGCGGCGAGCAACGTCGACCTCCCCACGGTCCTCTCCGCCGAGCGCGAGGTCCTCCAGCTCCGGATCCAGATCGCCCAGGTCGAGGGGGAGCTGGGCAAGGCCCTGGCGATGCTGGAGCGGGCCGTCGGCGGCCAGATCAACGAGCATCCCCCCGTCCCGCCGTCGACCGGGACCGCCGGGCCGCCCGCGACGGGCCCCCCGCCCTCTCCGGGGCCGGAACGGGCCAAGGAGGCCGCCCCGCGTTGAATTCGCCCTCACATGGACATGCCCGGGCCGGAGCCTGCGGGCGTGAGCAGGCTCGGCGGCCGTCGGAACGGGTAGCCGATGCTCGGCGGCATCACGCCCGGTCGCCCGGCGCCCATGCCCTTCCCGCCCGAGGCCCCCGCGCCCATCGCGCCCCGCGAACCGAATGGGCCGGCCATGCGCGCCCGCGACCCGGCACCCCGGCCCATCCCGTTGGAGGGCGACGAGAGGCCGGACGAGGACCGGGTTGTCCCCATCCCCGAGGGCGGGCGGGCCGAGAAGCTGAGCGATCCCCCGCCCATCCGCGAGGGCATGAATCCGCCGAACTTGCCGGCGAAGGGGATGGTCCCGGTGCCGCCCATGCCCGGGTCGGGGAGGGTCGTCGACGCGCCATAGCCGCCGAGCGAGACCCCGGGGCCGAGGCCCTGGGCCCCGGCCGACGTCGCCAACCATGAGGCCATCAGGATCGTCCCGATGCCCGCGGCGGACTTTCGGAGCTTCTTTCCCACCGTTTCTTCCTCCTCGCCTGGACGGGGCCCGAGGGCGCCGGCATCGCCGACCGACGATCAGCGATCGGTCGGGGTGTGGATGGTCCCCGAGGTCTTCGGGCCGGGCGGCGCGTCCTGGAGCTGGGCCTTCTCGGTGTCCACCGCCAGGAACTTCTCGACGGCATTGGGCATGAGGTGGTGGAGGAAATTGGCGACCTTGCACTCCCGCGCCAGCCCTTCGAGGATGTCCTGGCTCCGGGCGGCCAGCACGACATGGGCCCCACGACGGGCAAACTCCAGCGCGGCCCCCTTGCCGAACCCGCTGGAGGCGCCGGTGATGACGATGACCTTGCCGCGGTACTCTTGGAGATCGGCCATGGGGCCTCTGGTTAATGAAGGGCGATCGAGGGAGGTAGGGAGGGACGATTTCTGAGCAAATCCGGAACCGGATCGACGCTCCTTCCGGCCCCGGCGCGTCTTTTGCCTGATTTCCTGGCGGCAGCATCGCCGATCCGGACGCCCGGTCGGCCGAGGATCGTCACCTTTCCCGGAGAATATCATGGCCGAATCGAACACCGGATCGCCGCTCGACAAGAGCACGGGGGCGGTCGGGTCGACCGCCGACATCAAGGAACACCAGGAGGTCTACGCCTCCTGCGGCACGAAGGTCGGCAAGGTCGATCACGTGCTGGGCGATCAGATCAAGCTGACGAAGTCCGACAGTCCCGACGGCCAGCATCACCTGATCCCGACCTCATGGGTGGCCAAGGTCCACGACCACATCCATCTGAACAAGGATCACAAGGAAGTCCAGGCCCAGTGGAAGCCCGCCTGACGGTCGACGGGCCGGGACGACGGCGATCGGGCCGGTCATGCCCCGGCCCCGATCGCCCGACTCCGGCCGTACCGATGGGGATGGCAAGGCGTGAGGCGTTTTTTGCAAAACTGATGCTGTGTCTCCCCGACCCCCGATCGGGACCATCCTTCACCCGGCCGCCCGGGCGGGGGCTTGAGACGCGGGGCCCATGCTGTTAACTTGCAATCGGTTGATCCGAACGATCCCCATGCACGCGCCGGCATCCGGGCGGGCCGGGCATCGATCCGGATCGGTGAGACACGGGATCGGAATCCGATCGAGGACCACGAGCATGGCCAGGCCGCGCGTTTATTTCGACGTCAGCATCGACGGCAAGCCCTCCGGGCGGATCACCATGGAGTTGTACGACGACGTGGTGCCCAAGACCGCCGAGAACTTCCGCGCCCTGTGCACCCACGAGAAGGGGTTCGGCTACAAGGGGTCGACGTTCCATCGCGTCATCCCCCAGTTCATGCTCCAGGGCGGCGACTTCACCAACCACAACGGGACGGGCGGCAAGTCGATCTATGGCAACAAGTTCGCGGACGAGAATTTCACCCTCAAGCACAACAAGCCGTTCCTGCTGTCGATGGCCAATGCCGGCCCGAACACCAACGGGTCGCAGTTCTTCATCACCACGGTCCCGACCGCCTGGCTCGACGGCAAGCACGTGGTCTTCGGCGAGGTGACCGAGGGGTCGGACCTGGTGAAGAAGATCGAGGCCCTCGGCTCCAGCAGCGGCAAGACGCAAGGCAAGATCACCATCGAGGATTGCGGGGTGCTCTGACCCGGCCGGGGCCGATGCCCGCCGGCCCGGATCGCCGGGCCGGTCAGGCTTGCAGGCCCCGGATCACGACTTCCAGGAACTCCCGGGCCCGGCGGGCCAGGGCGTCGACCCCCCCGGGGTCGTCGGGCGCGGGGAGAATCGGGGCGGAGATGTTCTCGCAGCAGAGGGGGACGTCCCGGCCGGCGAAGGCCACCGGGTGCAGCAGGCGGTAATGGTCGATCTCGCCGAACCCGGGGCCGCAGTCCTCGTCCCTGGGGAAGTTCCGGTGGTCCTTGATGCAGAAGCTCCAAACCTCCTCGGCGCACGACCGGATGTCGGGGATGGGGTCGACGTCGAGGTAATCCATCACGTTCCCGGCGTCGTAATTGACCTTGATCCCCCCGTCGGCAACCTCGCGGACGATCGACGCGCAGGCGGCCCCGGTGCCCGTCTCCCCCCCGTGCTGCTTGACGACGATCGTCACCGCGTGGTCGCGGGCCGCCGGTCCGATCGCCCTGAGCCGGTCGACCCAGAGCTTGCGGTTGCCGCCCCGGGTATGGCCGAAGGTGAGGACCTGGGGGACCCCCGCCGCCGAGGCCTGGCGGATCCGGGCCATCAGGACGGCCGGGGCGTCGGGAGCCTCGGGATAGACCCCCGAGAACATCATCAGGGGCTCCAGCCCGAGGTCGCGACACCTCGTGGCCAGTTCTTTCGCCCGATCCGGGGGCGCGTCCGGCGCGAGGACCGGCTCTTGCCGGGCCCCCTCCTGGTGGGTCGTCCCCCAGGCGACATACCGATAGCCGGCCCCGGCGATCCCGGTCAGGGCCCGGCCGAGCGGGAATCGCGAATAGGGCAGGGTCATGCAGGCGACCTGGAATCGGGTCGGCCGGACCTCCCCGGCCGCCGCGGCCCCCCTCGGGCCGGCCGCGCCGGCGGCCAGCCCCGCCAGGCCCGCGGCCGCGGACCGGAGCCAGTCGCGTCGGCCCAGGGGGGCGGGTTTGCTGGTGTCGGTCGGATGCATCCCGGGTCCTCCTTCATCGGAACGGGGTCTGGCCCGGGACGGCCACGGCCGAGGCGGGCGGGGCGGTGTCCCAGCCGGGCCGGGCCGGGGTGAAGTCTTCCCGGGAGTTGAGGGCCATCTCCCAGGTCACCTCCTGGCCGGTATAGGCGGCCATCCGCCCCATGATCGCCAGGAGCGTGCTCCGGGCCATGTACTCGCCGTTGTTGATCGGCCGGCCGGCCCGGATCCCGGCGAACAGGTCGTCGTGCTCGGCCTGATACATCGCGTTCTTCGGGCCCGGGAACGTCCAGTCGCCCCCCGCGCCGGAGGTCCGGAGCCCCTTGGGACGCTCCGACAGCTCGGCCCGTCCCCGGGTCCCCAGGACCTGGATGCTCATGTCGTTCTTGCACCCGGGCTGCTGTCGGCAGTTGCTGAACAGCCGGGCGCCGTCGGCATACTCGTAGGTCACGGAGAAGTGGTCGTAGATCTGGCCATATTCCGGCTCGGTGAGCGCCTGCCGCCCGCCCATCCCGATGGCCTTGACCGGATACCGATCCTTCATCGCCCAGGCGCAGGCGTCGAGGTGGTGGACGTGCTGCTCGACGTTGAAGTCGCCCGACAGCCAGGTGAAGTTGTACCAGTTCCGCATCTGGTAGGTCATCTCGGTCATCCCGGGGAGCCGGGGTTTGGCCCACCGGCCGCTCCGGTAGTCGTTGGCCAGCATCGCGACGACCTCGCCCACGGTCCCGTCGTGGATCCGGCGGATGGTCGCGCGGAAGCCGGTGTCGTATCTCAGGCAGAGGCCGGAGACGACCGAGAGGCCCTTGTCCCCGGCCAGCTTGCAGGTCTCCAGGACGGACCGGACGCCGGGGGCGTCGACGGCCACGGGCTTCTCGGCGAAGACGTGCTTGCCGGCCTCGACCGCCATCCGGAAGTGGGCCGGGCGGAATTGCGGCGGGGTGCAGAGCAGGACCACGTCGACCCCCGAGGCGATCAGCCGCTCGCAGGCGTCGAAGCCGACGAACCGGCGGTCGGGCGGGACGTCCACCCGGGCCCGGATGTTCTCCTCGCCCTGGAGGAACGACAGGCTTTCCCCCAGCCGGTCCTCGAAGGCATCGGCCAAAGCGACGAGCTTGACGGCGGGGTCGGCCGAGAGCGCCTGGGTGGCGGCGCCGGTGCCCCGGCCCCCGCAGCCGACCAGGCCGACCCGGAGCGTCTCGACACCCGCCGCGTGGACCTCCGGGATCGCGGCCAGCGTCCCGGCGACGGCGGCGGCCTTCAGGATCTCACGGCGAGTCGTCGGGGGTTGCATCGGTTGTCCTTTCGATCCGAATTTCGATCGCGATTGGGGACACGGCCGGCCGGCATCATCTCGGGAGCGGGTGCAGCTCGAACTTCCGGACGAACAGCTCGAACCCTTCGGACTGGAGGAGGATCTTCCCCCCGGCGGGGTGGACGTCGCGACATTCGTTGACGGCGACCCCGTTGACCTGGATCGCGATCCGGTCGCCGTCGCAGACGGCCTCGACCCGGGTCCACTCGCCCATCGGGCTCTCCACGTCGTCCTTGCCCCGGGTGTCGAGCAGCTCCCGGAAGTCCGGATCATGCCGGGCCCACCAGAACTGGCCCCCGGTGAAGGCCCGGGCCTGGCCGCCGGGCTTCCATCGGGGCCGGTTGTCGGGGCCGAGGACGGCGTCTCCCGTGAACCGGACGGGGACCGTCGCCCCGTCGGCCTCCCGGCCCCGGATCACGATCAGGTCGCCGACGCACCCCTGGGCGAGCTGGCACTCGATCGACGCCATCCAGGTCCCCTCGGATCCGCCGTCGGGGCCGACCGCGTGCAGGAGGATCCCCGAGTTCCGCACGGACGGCCCGCCATCCGTCTTCCGGCCCCACCGATACTCCACGACCAGCCGATAGTCGCGGAACCCCCGATCGGTGGCCAGGTAGCCGAAGCCGTCGCCGGTGATGTGGAGCAGGCCGTCGTCGGTGACGCGGAAGACCCGCCGCGGGTCGTCCCGGCGCGTATCCCGGAGCCAGGTCGAGAGGCCGGAAAGGTCCTTGCCGTTGAAGAGGCGGACGACCTCCCGGGGGCGGACGGGCCCGGCCTCCGGGCCGTCGCCCCGGAGGCCGAAGGCCGTCAGGGCGACGAGGGATCCGGCCCACAAGGGCGATCGGGCGGTCATGGAGATTCTCCTCGGGGGAGGGGGCGTCCAGGCGATCCCCTCGGGATGGGGCCTTCCCGGACCGTCCCTTCGGCCTGGCCAATCTTCGGGGATCGGCAAGAGCATACCCGGAAGGACGGGCGGCCCGCGCCCCCCCGCCGAAGGTGCGCCCGCAAGGGGATGGGTCCCAAAGGTCGGTGGCCCCGTCCGACCGCTCCCGGGATCCCGGATCCGCCGGGCCCCTGGCCACGCCGATCCGGGGATCGTGCCCGGATCGCCCGACCCCGTCACCGCATGGCCTTCGCCGGGGACGTCGCTTTCAAGTGAGCGAGGGCGGATCACGGCCCGGGTGAGGGCGCCATCGTCGCTGGGGGTCGCCCGGCGTGATAGGATCGGCCCTCGGCTCGGGGGTGGCGGGATGGCGTGAGGGGGGAGATGGCATCATGAAGCGGACGACCGTCCCGACAATCGCGTTGGCCTGGTCTTGCTTCTGGCTCGGGGGGCCCTTCGACCCATCCCCGACGGCCCGGGCCGAGGGCCCGGCCGCGATCGCCGGGCCCGCCGTCCCGGCGGCGGCGGTCGGGGACGGGCTGGAACTCTGGGTCAAGGCGGACGACCTGGTCGGCCTGAAGGAGGGCGATCCGGTCGGCACCTGGCCCGATTCCAGCGGCCGGGGCCGCCACCTCGCGTCGGCCGGCCCGGCCCGTCCCCACTTCAAGGCGGCCGGGATCGCCGGGCGCCCGTCGGTGGCCTTCGCGGGGGACATCCGCACCGACCCCCGGGTCGCCCACTGGTTCAGCCTCCCCCTGGTCGGCGAATGGAAGGGCGTCAGCGTCTTCGCGATCGGCAAGGGGCTGGGCGGGGCGGGCTGGCTCGACACGGCCCCCGGGGGCCCGGGCTGCCTGAGGGCCATGCGCTTCCTCCAGCTGACGGGGGGCCGGGCCGGCCATGAGGGGTTCAAGGGCCTCGACGATCCCGACCGGCCGGGACTGGCGGAGCTGCTCGTCGGCATCGACGACCGGGGCGCGATGAACCTCTCCGCCTATGCGAACGGCCGGATCGAGGGACGTCCCGCGCGGGACGAGGGCGCGGAGTCCGGCGTGATCTTCCGCGACGCCCGGATCGGGGTGAACAACCGGGGCGAGGCCGCGTTCTCCGGCGAACTGGCCGAAATGCTCATCTACCGGGGCGTGCTTCCGGAGAGGGACCGCCGGGCGGTCGAGCGCTACCTGATGGCGAAATACGGCCTGGCCGAGACCCGGCCGGATGACCCCAAGGGGCCGCCGGGCCTCGCCCGGACGGGAGGGGCCGAGGGGCCGCCCCCGGCCGTGGGGCGCCGCCCGTTCGCCGGGGGGCTCCGCCTCTGGGCGCGCGCCGACGACATCCCCGATCGGCCCGACGGCTCGCCGGTCGGCGAGTGGGCCAACGCCGCCGGGGACGGCCGGCCCCTGACCGCCGAGGGGGACCACCGCCCGCGATTCGGCCGGGCCGCCCTCAACGGCCGCCCGGTCGTCCGCTTCGGGGGCGACCTGGAAGCCGACCCCAGGGTCGTCCAGATGCTCAAGCTCCCCCTCGACGGGGAATGGCCGGAGCTGACCCTGATCGTCGCCGGCCGGCACCTCGACCGCCCGGGCGTCTTCGACGGCGCCCCGGGCCGGACGGGATGCCTCCGGACGATGGGCTTCCTCCAGCTCACCGGCTCATCGATCGCCATCGACCGGCCTTTCTCCTCGATCGCGTACGACGACGGACCGGCCACGATCGCCATCGAGGTCCGCGCCGACGGGCCGGGGGGACGGGGCGTCGCCACCTTCGCGGACGGCCACCGCCAGTCCGAGGCGCGGGCCGACGGGGCCCCCGCCGTCCGGCTCCTCGACCCGAGGATCGGGTCCATCAACCTGGGCGAGAAGGCTTTCCGGGGCGAGATCGCCGAGGTCCTCGTCTACGATCGCGCGCTGGGGAACGCCGATCGCCGGCAGACCGAGGATTACCTGATGGAGAAGTGGGGGATCCCGCCCCGGTCGCCGGACCATTCCCGACGCGAGGCGGATGCGCGGTCGCGATGGACCATGCGGGCCCGGCAGTTGCCGCGGTCCTTCAGCTGGTTCGGCAACAGCTTCAGCGGCAAGGACGAATGGGTCCAGTCGGCGATCAACGGCCTGACGGTCCTGCCCGACGGGACCGTGGTGGCGACCTGCGTCTGGGACGAGCCGCACAAGGAGATCGGATTCTACAAGGACGGGCGGGCCCTGGGCCGGGGCGCGGCCGGCGGCTCCAGCAAGATCATGACCGACGGCACCTATTTCTATGCCGGCCTCCACGGGATGGGGAAGCTGCACGTCGGGGTCTGGCGGCTGACCCGCGACCTGGCGCCGGCCCCCTGGCCGGGGATGAAGCCGGGCGAGTGGCCCCTCATCGACATCAAGGAGCCCTGGCTCGGCGTCCGCGGGATCGGCGTCGTCGGCGGCGAGGTCTTCGCGACCGTCGAGGGCCGCGACGACGTCCAGGTGTTCGACGCGGCCACGGGCCGGCGGCTCCGCGGCTTCGAGGTGAAGGGCGCGGGCCCCGTGGCGGTCGGGCCCGACGGGATGCTCTGGATCGGCGTGCCCGACGGCGTGGCGCAATACACGACCCGGGGTAAGCCGACCGGCAAGGCCGTCCCGGGCGTGAAGGCGGGCGACCTGGCCTTCGACCCCCGGGGCGTCCTGGTGGTCGCCGATGCGGGGGCGCGCCAGCAGGTGATCTCCTTCGACGTCTCCGGCGAGCGTCCCCGCGAGACCCGGGCGATCGGCGAGCCCGGCGGGGTCTGGGCGGGCCCCCGGCCGGGGGCCACCGGGGAGGGGCGGCTGGTCGACCCCAACGCGGTCGGGGTGGATCGGGCCGGCAACGTCTACGTGAACGGATCCGGCTCGTTGCGGTCCTACGCGCCGGACGGCCGGCGGCTCTGGGAGCTGGAATGCACCCAGTTCTGCACGACCGGCGACCTCGACCCGGCGACCGACGGCCGCGACCTCTACACCGCCGCGCACCACTACCGCCACGCCCCGGGCAGGCCGCCCGGCCGGGACTGGACCTGGGTGGGGTTCACGTCCGACCCCCGGCGGTTCCCCGAGATCGGCGACCGCGCCCAGCAGGTCCTGCTCCGACGCCTCGGCGGGCACCTCATCCGTTACTCGCTCGCCGAGCCGATCGCGATCCACCGCCTCGAGCCGGATAGCGAGATTTTCATCCCCTGCGGGGCCTACCATCAGACCGAGTTCCGGGCCATGAAGCGGCCGCCCGAGGCCCCGAAGGACGGCCGCTATTTCTGGTCCGACGGCGACGGCGACGGCCGGGTCGCGGCCGGTGAGATCGCCCGGCCCAGGAAGGACGGGCGGCCGACCGTCGAGTTCCACGACACGTTCGTCGACGATGCCGGCACGATCTGGCAGCCGCAGGGACGTCGCGGCCTCCGACGGCTCCCGCTCAAGGGCGTCACGGCGAAGGGGGTGCCGACCTATGACCTGGCGGACGAGGTCGACGAGCCACGCCCTCCCGAATTCTCCGAGGTCCTCCGGGCCCAGTACTTCCCCCGGTCCGACACCATGTACCTGGCCGGATACACCTGGGAGCAGCCGGCCCGGGGGTCCGAACACTGGGGCAACTGCGGGCGGGAGGTCGTCCGATACGACGACTGGGGCAAGCCGACCCGCAAGGTCCGGTGCCGGATGCCGTATCCCGAGGGCGCGACGAACATCAAGGCGATCGGCGTGGCACCGCGGGCGAACCGGCTGTTCGCGGGGGAGATGGAGACGTCGGTGGTCTTCGTCTACGACACCACGGACGGCCGACTGACCGGCATCGTCGAGCCGGACAAGGACCTGGTCGGCGACGTCGGCTGGATCGACATCGGCGCGGGCGTCCGGGCCTTCGAGCGCGAGGGCGGCGAGATCCTCCTCGTGGTCGAGGACAGCTGGGCCCAGAAGCAGATGGTCTACCGGCTCCCCGGGGGGGCGGACCCGAAGGATTGAAGGCGATCGCGGCGGGGCACCCAGGATCCGTTCGGATACAAGCCGTTCGCGGACAGGACCCTGGACCGGGGGCTCGAGCGGACGTCGAAGCGGATCTCCTGCGGGCAACCGGTGACGCTGACGGTCGGCCGGGGGAAGAAGCCGTGTGGGACTTGCCGGGCGGGTGGACCAGCCCCCGGCCCATCATCGACGGCCAAGTCCGGTTGGCGATGTTCCGGGAGAAGGCCAGGAGGCCCCGGAAGTCCCGCTGCTTGTCATCATCGATGAAGACGTGATCGTGACACTGGGCGCATCGGAGGTCGACGCCGAGGAACAGGCGGCCGACGTCGGCGGCCAGGCCGGGGTAGTCGACCGGGTGCTCGCCGTGATGGTCCAGCCGCTTCGCCAGGAAGAAGGAGGCCCCGCGATTGGCCTCATCCTCGGGGTCGGCGCGGAGGATCTCGCGGGCGATCCGATCCCAGGTCTTGTTGGCCGCGAACGAGTCGCGGAGATAGCGAGACCAGGCCGGATGTTCTCCGAGCCGCTCCATGAGCATGACGTCGAACCGCTCCGCCATCCTGTCGGGATAATCCGCGCCCGCCAGCAGGGCCGACCCGACGGCCGACCACGTCCGACCGCGACGGATCGGGGACCGGCCTTCGATCGCCCGGCCCGTTGTCCCGCAATTGTTCATCGTCACCGGCCGTCCTGCCAGCCGGGCCCCGTCGTGTCCATCGATCGTCCCGGATCGCTCGGAGGGCGAGGGCGGGCCGGGGTTCATGGGGGGGCCCCGTCCGATCGACCGGCGGGGCGGCCCCCCCGGCCCGACCGGCCGGTGAGCGAGTCGCCGAGGTCGTCCCGCGCCCGATCGGCGATCGCGATCAGGCTCCGGACGACCTCGGGGTGATCCGCGGCCACGTCGGTCGTCTCGCCCGGGTCGGCCCGGAGGTCGTAAAGCTCGGGCCGGTCGATCCGGACCTGGTCATACTTGACCGGACGACCTCCCCGGCCCCCGGGTCGACCGCCCAGGGTCCGGTAGGTGTGGGGCAATTGCAACTTCCATCGGCCGTCGCCGCCGGCCACGGCCTGGAGCTGGTTCTGCTCGTAATAGAACAGGTAGGCCTCATGCGGGTTCTTCGCGCCCGGCTCGCCGACCAGGATCGGCCGGACATCGAGGCCGTCGATCGGGTGTCCCGGCAGCCCGGCGCCCGCGAGCCCGGCGATCGTGGGGAAGAGGTCGATGGTCATGAGCATCGCGTCGGACTCGGTGCCGGCGGGGATCCGGCCCGGCCATCGCATGAGGCAGGGGACGCGGACGCCGCCCTCCCAGCAGGTCCCCTTGCCCTCGCGCAGCCGCCCGGCGTCGCCGGCATGATCGCCGTAGCTGAGCCATGGGCCGTTGTCGCTGGCGAAGATGACGAGGGTGTCCCGTTCCAGGTCGTTGGCCCTCAAGGCGTCGAGGACCGCGCCCACCGACCAATCGACCTCGGCGATGACGTCGCCGTAGAGCCCCCGCGCCGACCGGCCCCGGAACCCCTCGGCGACGGCCAGGGGGACGTGCGGCATCGAGTGGGCCAGGTAGAAGAAGAACGGGACGTCCTTGTGCCGCCCGATGAACGAGACCGCCCGCTCGGTGTACCGGGCGGTGAGCCCGCGCTGGTCGTCGGCGGTGACGTCGGGGTCGACGACCCGGTCCCCCTCGATCAGGGGGAGCGGCGGGTAGGCGCCGGGTCGGGCCTCGGGGTGGCCGGGCCCCATGTCGTTGGAGTAGGGGAGGCCGAGATACTCGTCGAATCCGTGGCGGGTCGGGAGGAATTCCGGGCGATGGCCCAGGTGCCACTTGCCCGCCATCCCGGTCGCGTATCCCCGCCGCTTCAGCATGTCGGCGAGCGTCGTCTCCCGACCCGAGATCCCATGCCGGGCGTCGGGCCCGAGCGCGCCGTGGATCCCGATCCGGTTGGGGTAGCAGCCCGTGAGGAGCGCCGCGCGGGAGGCCGAGCAGACCGGCTGCGCGACGTGGAAATTGACAAATTTCCGCCCCTCGCGCGCCATCCGGTCCAGGTTCGGGGTGGCGATCCCCTTCGCCCCGAAGCAGCCGACGTCGGCATAACCCTGGTCGTCGGTGAAGATGATCACGACGTTGGGCGGCCGATCCGCGGCGAGCGGCGTGGACGCGCCCGCGATGACGGCGGCCAGGGCGATAAACGCGGGTCGATTGGCGATCATGGATGGGTCGTCTCCCCTCTCCTCACCCCGAAAGCCCAGGACGATCCCCGGACGATAACGATCTGGGCCCGGTCGGGCCAGGACCGACCTTCCATCGCGGTCGGGACGTGGGCCATCGTGGGTCGCTGGAAGGCGTCCGCGCCGTGATCCGGGAGGACGGCACCGGACCGGACAAGGGGGTCCGCGTGGTCGATCCAAAGCGGGCGAAGTCCCACCGCCCCGACCTGGAGGACGGGGTGGACGTCTTCCCCCCCCCCTTCGCGAGGGACGTCGGGGACATCGGCGGCATCGGCGGCATGGCGGCCCTGATCGCGACCGGCGACACGACGGAGAGGGAGGGCCTCCGGGCGTGGCCCGCCGCACGAACACCAGGATCGAGGGCTACGCCCCACCCGGGGATTCGGTTACTTCCGCCGGACATGCCCCGTTGACAGGCCCCGACCGGCTGCCCTACGCTGTCGGCACCACAGGGAGGCAATCGGGCATGATCGTGCGGGATCACGACGCCGAGGACATCGACGACGCCGAAGACGGGGGCTGGGGCGACGACCCGGACGACGACGCGACGTCCCCCTGCCCCGCCTGCGGCCGGTCGATCTACGACGATTCGGAGCGATGCCCGGACTGCGGCCAGTACCTCTCGCGCGAGGAGGCCCCTTTCCGGAAGCCCTGGTGGGTCGTCGCCGGCGTCCTGGCATGCCTGGGGGTGGTCTCCTGGTGGATCCTGCACCCTTGAGCGGCCGGATGGGCGAGGGCGCGTCGCCCATGACGGTCGCCTGGGTCTTCGACATGAACTCCTGCCGGAGCCCGACGGGCGTGGCCCGCCACGCGCTCGGGCAGCTCGACCGGCTGGCCGGACGGCCCGAGGTCGACCTGACGGCGGTCTCCGGCCGGATCTCCGAGCCCGACGGCCTGGCCCGATGGGAGCGGCTGGATGCCCACAAGCGGCGGCAGCTCCCCGTGTCGACCCGCCACGCCCTCCGGATCTGGAGGATCGCCGGCGGGCCGCCGCTGGAATGGTGGACGGGCGCCGTCGACTGGGTCTACTGCCCGGCCGAGTTCCACGTCCCCACCCGGAAGGCCCGACGGGCGGTGACCAGCCACGACGTCCTCCAGGACGTCCGGTTCGGCGGGCCGAGGCGCCAGGCGTTGCTGGAGAAGGTCTTCGGGGATGCCGACCTGGTCCTGTCCGTGTCCCGATTCAATACCGCGAAGCTGGTGGAGATGTTCCCCGGCTGCCGGGGCAAGGTGGCCCACGTCCCCAACGCCGCCGAGGACCTGTTCTTCGGCGCGGCGACCCCGCGCGAGCGGTCGGCGGTCCGGGCCGACCTGGGGCTCCCGCCCGGCCTCCCCTACCTGCTCTCGGTGGCCGGCTTCCAGCCCCGGAAGAACCTGCCCCGGCTGGTCCGGGCCGCCGGCCGGGTCCGCGAGGTGGCCTCCGGCGAGCTGGGCCTGGTCCTCCTCGGCGCCGGGGCCGAATCGGAGGCCCGGCCGATCCGCGAGGCGATCGAGGGCCTCGGGCGCAAGGCCGTGATCCGGATGCCCGGCTACCGCCAGGGACGCGAGCTGCTCGCCTCCTACGCCGAGGCGACCGCGCTGGTCTTCCCCTCGACCTGCGAGAGCTTCGGGATCCCGGCCGTCGAGGCGATGGCGCAGGGACTCCCCGTCGCCCTGGCCGACTCGACGGCCCTGCCCGAGATCGGCGGCGAGGCGGGATGGTACTTCGACCCCGAGGACGAGGGCGCCATCACCGGGACCCTCCGCGATCTCCTGGACCGGCCCGACGAGCGGGCCCGCCGGGTCGCCCTGGGGCGGTCGATCGCCGAGCATTATCGATGGCCGGTCGCCAGCGACCTCCTCGTCGCCGCCCTCCGGGATCACCGGGCGGGCGGCTGAGGGATCATCGGCGGACCGCGAACCGGAGCTTCGCCGAGGTCGACCGCGGGTTGGCCCGCCGCTCCTCGGCGGAGGCGCGGACGACTTCCCGGGCGATCGAGGCGTAGGCCCCCGCCTGCCGGCCGTCCTTGAAGGCCGCCTTCACCCGGCGGTCCTCGCCGGAGTGGAATGTCAGGATGGCCACCCGCCCGCCCGGCTTGAGGCAGGACGGGAGGGCCCGGAGGAACGATTCCAGGGCCCCGTACTCGTCATTCACGGCGATCCGGAGCGCCTGGAAGACGCGCCGGACCGGATCGTCGGCGGTCCCCCGGGGCCGTCCGGGCGACCGATCGCAGGCGGCCCGGACGACCGATGCCAGCGCCCGGGTCGTGGTCAGCGGCCGGTCCGCGTGGGCGAGCAGGATCGTCCGGGCGAGTCGACCGGCGTCGGGCTCGTCGGCGTTCTCGGACAGGATCCGGGCCAGGCCGGACTCGCCCAGCTTCGAGAGCCAGGCCGAGGCGGGCTCGCCCCGACCGGGGTTCATCCGCATGTCGAGCGGGCCGTCGGCCTTGAAGGTGAACCCCCGGGACGGGTCGTCGATCTGCATCGAGGAGAGGCCGAGGTCCGCGAGCAGGACGTCCGCGCCCCCGGGGGCCTCGGCGGCGAGGAACCCCGCCAATCCCGCGTAATTCATCCGACGGACGGTCACCGACCCCGGCGGATGGCCGAGGGCGCGGAGTCGGGCCTCGGCCCTGGGCAGCTCGATCGGGTCGACGTCGATCCCCAGGAGCCTCCCGCCGGGCTGCACGGCTTCGAGGAGCCCGAGGGCGTGGCCGCCGTATCCTATCGTGCAGTCGACGGCTACTTCGCCCGGGCGGGGAGTGAGCACGTCGAGGATCTCGCGGACCATGATCGGCCGATGCGTCCCGGCGGGCGTCTTGCCGGCGGCGATCACCCGGGCCACGTCGTCGGAGTATCGCCCGGGATCGTGCTCCTTGTACTTCTCGTCGAACCGTCGGGGGTTCGGGCCGCGATATCGAGGGCGTCGGCCGGGCTTCTCGGGGGCGGGGTCGGTCAATCTTCCTCCGATCCCTCGTACTCGTCGAGTCCGATCCAGAGGTCATCCGCGGTCACCGCCAGGCCCGGCAGGACGAGGCTCACGATCGCTTGATCCCCCTCGAAGGACCGCCCGACCCAGACGTCACCGTCGCGGACCAGGACAGTCACCTTCCGGGCCGGGAGGTCGACAATCCAGTATTCCAGGATCCCATAGGCGAGGTACTCCTCGCGCTTGAGCCGATAGTCGCGATCCCCGGAGCGAGCGGAGACGACCTCGGCCACGAGGGCGGGGAGCGGATGGCCCCGATAGCCCTTGCGCGCGCCCCGGATGACCACGCTGAGATTAGGGTTGCGCCCCGACACCATGCCCGGCATCAACAGTTGAAATTCACCCCCGCCGCCGAAACGGAGGATGACGCCCGGATGTGCCAGATCATGGCGAGCGACCATCAGATAGAGGTTGCTGACAACCTGCCCATGCGAGGGATTCGGGACCTGGGTCACTTCGAGGACTCCCCGGGAGAGTTCGTAGCGAGGGCCTTCCTCGGCCTCGGCCTCCAGGAATTCGTCGAGGGTCATGGCCCGGCCGTGGTCGGCGGGCCCGATCCGGGTGGCGATCGTGGCCATTGCGGGTCGATCTCCTTCGGGATGGAGAAGGCCCGCCGCCCCCCTCGGTGGAGGGGGCGGCGGGCCGTTTGGCATCAGGATCGGATTGCGGTCGGGAGCGTCATTCGGCCTTGCCGGCGGGGGCGGGGGCCTCGTCCCGGGGATACCGGCTGTAGCCGGGGCCCTTCTCGGCCAGGGCTTCCAGCGCCTCGGGCCGGATCCGGACCTCGGCCTCCTGGTGGCTCTTGAACCCGGTCCCGGCGGGGACCAGGTGGCCGAGGATGACGTTCTCCTTGAGGCCGACCAGGTAGTCGACCTTGCCCGCCAGCGCGGCCTCGGTCAGGACCTTGGTCGTCTCCTGGAAGCTCGCGGCCGAGATGAAGCTCTCGGACTGCACGGCGGCCTTGGTGATCCCCAGGAGCTGGGTGCTGGCCGATGCGGCCTTGGGCCGGATCCACTCGGCCTTGCGGGCCCCGGCCTGCTCGACCCGCATGTTCTCCTGGTCGAAGTGGTCGCGGGGGACGATGTCGCCCTGGCGGAAGTCGGTGTCGCCGGGGTCCTTGATCTTCACGCAGTTCATCAGCTCCACGTTGGTCCCGCGGAACTCGAACTTGTCGATCACCGAGCCGGGCAGCAGCCCGGTGTCGCCGACCGAGTCGACCCGGACCTTGCGGAGCATCTGGGCGATGATGATCTCCAGGTGCTTGTCGTCGATCTCGACGCGCTGGGACCGATACACATTCTGGATCTCGCGCTGGAGGTAGCGTTGGACGGCCTCCTCGCCCGAGATCCGGAGGATATCATGCGGGACCAGCGGCCCCTCGACCAGGGCGTCGCCGGCCCGGACCCGGGCCCCGCCGTGGACCCGGAGGTACTTGCCGTGCGGGACCAGGTGCTCGCGCTCGATCCCGCTCTCGTTCTTGACGATGATGGTCCGCTTGCCGCGGCGCTTCTCGTCGAGCAACTCGACCCGGCCGTCGATCTCGGCGATGACGGCGGGCTCCTTGGGCCGACGGGCCTCGAACAGCTCGGTCACCCGCGGGAGGCCGCCGGTGATGTCCTGGGTCCCGCCGACCTCGCGGGGGGTCTTGGCCAGGAGGGTCCCGGCCGTGATCATCGTCCCTTCGTTGATCTCGATCCCCGCGCCTTCGGGGATGTAGTTATAGGCCAGGATCCGCCCCTCGGTGTCCTCGATGAGGATCTGGGGATGGAGCTCGCCCTTGTGCTCCATGATCGTCCGGCGGACGTGACCGGAGGCGTCCGACTCCATCTTCACGGTCTCGCCTTCGATGATGTCCTCGAAGCGGACCTTGCCCCCGACCTCGGCCAGGATCGGGATGTTGTGCGGGTCCCACTCGCAGAGGACCGAGCCGCGAGTGACGTGCGCCCCGTCCTCGACCTTCATCTCGGCGCCGTCGGGGACGTCGTACTTCTCCAGCTCGCGGCCCTTGGGGTCGAGGATCTGGATCTCGCCGTTGCGCGACAGGGCGATCTTCTTCCCCTCGTCATTGATGACAAGGTTGATCCCGACGTACTTGGCCTTCCCCTCGCGCTTGGCCCGGTGGTCCTTCTCCTCGACGCCGCGGGTGGCCACGCCGCCGATGTGGAAGGTCCGCATGGTCAACTGCGTGCCCGGCTCGCCGATCGACTGCGCGGCGATGATCCCGACCGCCATCCCCGGCTCGACGAGCTGGCCGGTGGACAGGTCCATCCCGTAGCACCGCCGGCAGATCCCCAGCGACGCCTCGCAGGTCATCGGGCTCCGGACCTGGATCTTCTCGATGTTCATCTCCTCGAGCTTGCGCGCCGAGGAGACGGTGATCATCTCGTTCTCCTTGACCACCACGTCGTCGGTGATCGGGTTGACGATGTTGACCCGGCTGACCCGGCCCCGGATCGACTGCTGGAGGCTGACCTCGATCTTCTCGCCCTTGTAGATGACGCCCTTGGTGATCCCCTGCGAGGTCCCGCAGTCTTCCTGCGTGATCACGACGTTCTGGGCGACATCGGCGAGCTTCCGGGTGAGGTAGCCCGAGTCGGCCGTCTTCAGCGCCGTGTCGGCCAGCCCCTTGCGGGCCCCGTGGGTGGAGGAGAAATACTCCAGCACCGAGAGCCCCTCGCGGAAGTTGGCCTTGATCGGCGTCTCGATGATCTTGCCGGACGGCTTGGCCATCAGGCCCCGCATCCCGGCGAGCTGGCGGATCTGCTCGACGCCGCCCCGGGCGCCCGAGTCGGCCATCAGGAAGATCGGGTTGAGGTAGACCTCGCCGTTCCGGACGTCGTTGCGGAGCTGCTCCATCATCTCAGTGGTGATCCGCTCGCGGGCGTGGGTCCAGGCGTCGAGGACCTTGTTATAGCGCTCCTGCTCGGTGATGATCCCGCGCTGGTAGAGCTTGGCGGTCTTGGCGACGTCCTTCTCGGTCTCGGCCAGGATCTGGTCCTTGGTCGAGGGGGTCTTGAGGTCGTCGGTGGCGAACGACAGGCCCGACCGGGTCGACTCGCGGAAGCCCAGGTCCTTCATGTTGTCGAGTAGGGCGATCGTCTCGGCCCGGCCGAGGATCTGGTAGCAGTCGGCGATGATCCCCTGGAGCTGCTTCTGCCCCAGCGCCATGTTGTAGAACGGCATCTTGGCGTGGAGGATGTCGTTGAAGATCACCCGCCCGACGGTGGTCGTGACGATCATCCCGGGGGTGAATTCCTTCTCCCCCTCGCCCTTGAGCCGCTTGCTCGCCGGAAGCCGGAGCTTGACCCGGGCGTGGACGCCGACCTTCTTCTGGCTGAAGGCCAGGAACAGCTCGTTGGGCGAGGAGTAGACGCCGGTCTCGACGCCCCCCTCGTTCTTGTACTCGCCGAACTCGCCCGGGCGATGGACGGTGACGTAGTACGACCCCATGACGATGTCCTGGGTCGGGCTGATGATCGGGTTGCCGTTGGCCGGGCTGAAGATGTTGTTGGTCGACATCATCAGCGTCATCGCCTCGACCTGCGCCTCGATCGAGAGCGGCAGGTGGACCGCCATCTGGTCGCCGTCGAAGTCGGCGTTGAACCCCTTGCAGACCAGGGGGTGGATCCGGATCGCGTTCCCCTCGACAAGGACCGGCTCGAACGCCTGGATCCCCATCCGGTGCAGGGTCGGGGCCCGGTTCAGGAGGACCGGGTGGTTGTGGATTACCTCCTCGAGGATATCCCACACCTCCTCGACCTTCCGCTCCAGCATCTTCTTGGCCGACTTGATCGTGTCGGCGTGGCCCAGCTCGCGGAGCCGCCGGATGATGAACGGTTGAAAGAGCTCCAGCGCGATCTTCTTGGGGAGGCCGCACTGGTGGAGCCGGAGGTCGGGCCCGACCACGATCACCGACCTCGCCGAGTAGTCGACCCGCTTGCCTAGGAGATTCTCGCGGAACCGTCCCTGCTTGCCCTTGATCATGTCGGTGAGCGACTTCAAGGGCCGGTTGCTCGACCCCAGGACGGGCCGCTTGCACCGGTTGTTGTCGAACAGGGCGTCGACCGCCTGCTGGAGCATCCGCTTCTCGTTGCGGATGATCACCTCGGGCGCATTGAGGTCGACCAGCTTCTTGAGGCGGTTGTTCCGGTTGATGATCCGGCGGTAGAGGTCGTTGAGGTCGCTGGTGGCGAAGTTGCCGCTATCCAGGAGGACCAGGGGCCGGAGGTCGGGCGGGATGACCGGGATCGCCTCCAGGACCATCCACTCGGGCCGGTTGTCGGAGTCCCGGAGGCTCTCGACGACCTTGAGCCGCTTGGTCAGGTCCTTCATCTTCTGCTTGCTGGAGGTCTCGGTCAGCTCCTGGCGGAGCTGCTTGGAGAGCCCGACCAGGTCGAGCCGGGCCAGGAGCTTCCGGACCGCGTCGGCCCCCATGTCGGCCTGGAAGGTGTCGCCGAACTGCTCGCGGGCCTTGCGGAAGTCCTCCTCGGTCAGGAGCTGACGCTCCTTGAGCGGGGCGTCGCCGGGGTCGACGACCACGTAGTCCTGGAAGTAGATGATCCGTTCCATGCTGGACGTCTTCATGTCCAGCAGGGTCCCCAGGCGGCTCGGCATCGCCTTGAAGAACCAGATGTGGACGACCGGCGCGGCCAGCTCGATATGGCCCATCCGCTTGCGACGGACGCGCGAGTGCGTGACCTTGACGCCGCATCGGTCGCAGATCATCCCCTTGTATTTCATCCCGCGGTACTTGCCGCAGGCGCACTCCCAATCCTTCTCGGGCCCGAAGATCCGCTCGCAGAACAGGCCGTCCTTCTCGGGCCGGTAGGTCCGATAGTTGATCGTCTCCGGCTTCTTGACCTCGCCGAACGACCAGCTCCGGATGTCGTAAGGGCTGGCCAGGCCGATCTTGACGGCGCCATAATCGTTGATACGATCGTAGGCACTTTCGCCCATGCTCACGAGACACGCTCCTCTGCATGCCGCTCGGCGATGCGGAAGTTGGGGTTGTTTCGGAGGAAAGTCAGCTCAACGTTCGGTCGTGCAGTTCGGTCCCAAGTTCATCGGTTCGAAAGACGAAAAGTCCGCGATCCCGCCCCCCATCGTCGCGGGGGCGTCGCGGTCCGGACGGCCATCCTGCCCGTATCGAGCATCACCGGCATCCTCCCTGGCCGGACGTTGCGGATCCAAGAATCAAGCCAAGGCCTCGAAGACACGGCAGGGGGTCGGCCACCGACGCGCCGGGGCCGCGATGCCGTCGAAATCGCTTCTTGTCAATGGTAATCGAACCCTCCGTCGATTCCAAGAAGAATCCGCTTGACACCGCGGATTTTCGCGAGACGGAACGCCGATCACCCTTCATCGTCCACGTCGACCCAGAGTTCGGCCACCGTCCCGGCGGACTCGGGGAGGCATTCGTTGGCGATGACCTCATCTCCTCGATAGATTTGCTCGTCCCAGGCCGCCACGCCATCGACCTCGCGGCGAGAAAGGACGGTGATTTGCCGGAGTTCAGGATCGACGATCCAGTATTCGAGGAGCCCAACAGCCAGGTAATCCTCCCGCTTATCGAGATAATCACGCTTCTTGGCCCGGATCCCCGGCGAGACGACCTCGACGCCCAGGACCGGCAACGAACGTCCTCTGAAGTCGCGTTGTACCGTCCCCCGGAAGACGACGGCCAAATCGGGGTGCCGATCTGTTTCGAGTTCGGGGATGATGTAACGGACGTCGCTGCCGTGACCGATTCGGAGGATCGACTCCGGATGTTCTCTGCGGTACGTGCTGAAAGCCTCGTGGAGATTATCCACAACCTGCCAGTGTTGGATGCCGGGGATTTCGGACACTTCCAGGACTCCCCGGGCCAGTTCGTAAAGGTAGCCAGACTGCTCCTCGGCGTCCCAAAATTCTTCCAACGTCATCTTCCGGCCATGGTCGGCCGGGCCGATGCGAGTTCGGACGGTGGCCATGCGGGTCGGCTCCTCGATGATGTCGGCAGGCCGGGCCGCATCCTCGCGGCCCAGCCCCCTGCTTCCAATCGATCAACTTCCGGCGATGGCGTCAGATCCGCTTCTTTTCGAGCTGCATGTTCAGCCCGAGGCCGCGGATCTCGTTGGTCAGGACGTCGAAGCTGGCGGGCGTGCCGGCTTCGAGGGTGTTCTCGCCCTTGACCATCGACTCGTAGATCTTGGTCCGCCCCTCGACGTCGTCGCTCTTGACGGTGAGCAGCTCCTGGAGGATGTAAGCGGCTCCATACGCTTCCAGGGCCCAGACTTCCATCTCGCCGAACCGCTGGCCGCCGAACCGGGCCTTGCCGCCCAGGGGCTGCTGCGTGATCAGCGAGTAGGGGCCGGTGGCCCGGGCGTGGATCTTGTCGTCGACCAGGTGGTGGAGCTTCAGCATGTAAATATAGCCGACCGTCACCTTCTGGTCGAACTTCTCGCCGGTCCGGCCGTCGTAGAGGACGGCCTTGCCGTTCTCGGGCAGGCCGGCGTCGACCAGGCACTTGCGGATGGTGTCCTCGCTGGCGCCGTCGAAGACCGGGCAGAGCGCCTGGAAGCCGAGCTTGGCGGCGGCCCATCCCAGGTGAGTCTCCAGGATCTGGCCGACGTTCATCCGGCTGGGCACGCCGAGCGGATTCAGGAGGATTTCCACGGGGGTCCCGTCGTCCAGGAACGGCATGTCCTCCTCGGGGAGGATCTTGGCGATGACCCCCTTGTTGCCGTGCCGGCCGGCCATCTTGTCGCCGACCGAGATCACCCGCTTGGTCGCGATGTAGATCTTGACCATCTGGAGGACGCCCGAGGGGAGTTCATCCCCCCGCTTCAGGCTGTTAAGCCGGCGGTCCTTCTCGTCGCGGAGCGACTCGATCCGGGGCGAATACTGGCGGACGACCTTGCGGGCCTCGGCGGCGCGCTCGGGGCTCCGGAGGTCGAGGTTCTCGAGCTTGAACCGCTCCGACTCATCGGCCAGGTTCTTCGGATCCTTGTCGCGGCCGAATGGCTTGCCGGTGGTCGGGTCGGTGACCGGGCCTCCCAGCGCCTCCTCCAGCGCCTTGATCATCTGCTTGTATTCGTCGGCGATCTTGACGCTCTCGGTCGCCTCGGTGTCCTTCAGCTCCTTCTCGAAGGCCTTGCGCTCGTCCTCGTTCAGGCTCATCCGGCGGCTGAACCGCTGGGTGTTGATCACGATCCCCTCGACGCCGGAGGGGACCTCCAGGCTGTCGTTCTTGACGTCCTCGCCGGCCCGGCCGAAGATCGCGTGGAGCAGCTTCTCCTCGGGGGTCAGCTCGCTCTTGGACTTCGGCGCCACCTTGCCGACCAGGATGTCGCCCGGCTTGACGTAGGTCCCGATCCGGACGATCCCGTTCTCGTCGAGGTTCCGCAGCGCCTTCTCCGAGACGTTGGGGATGTCGCGGGTGAACTCCTCGCGCCCCAGCTTGGTCTCGCGGATCTCGATCTCGAACTCCTCGATGTGGATGGACGTGTACACGTCCTCCTTCACGATCCGTTCGGACAGGATGATGGCGTCTTCGAAGTTGTACCCATCCCAGGCCATGAAGCCGACCAGGACGTTCCGGCCCAGGGCCAGCTCCCCCTTGTAAGTCGCGGCGCCGTCGGCCAGGATCTCCCCCTTCTTGACCTGCTGCCCGGGCGAGACCACCGGCTTCTGGTTCAGGCAGGTCCGCTCGTTCAGGCCGACGTACTTGCGGAGCTTGAAGATGATGTTGTGGTCGAGGATGATCCGGGTGGCGTCGACGTAGGTGACCGTGGCGTCCTGCGGCGCCTTGACGATCATCCCCGAGTTCATCGCGACCGCCCGCTCCAGGCCGGTGGCGACGATCGGCGGCTCGGCCACCAGGAGCGGGACCGCCTGGCGCTGCATGTTCGAGCCCATCAGGGCCCGGTTGGCGTCGTCGTGCTCCAGGAACGGGATCAGGCCGGCCGAGACGCCCACCATCTGCTTGGGCGAGATGTCCTGATACTGGACCTGCTCGGTGGGGATGGTGTGGAAGTCGGTCTGATACCGCGCGATGACGAGCGGGCCCTTGAGCTTGCCCTCGTCGTCGACCGGGGCGTCGGCCGGGGCGAGGTAAGCCTCGCTCTCCTCATCGGCCCGCATCCAGACGACCTTGTCGGTCCGGAAGCCGTGCTGGATCTCGCGATACGGGGTGACGAGGAAGCCGTACTCGTCGACGCCCCCGTAGATCCCCAGTGAGCTGATCAGGCCGATGTTGGTCCCTTCGGGGGTCTCGATCGGGCAGATCCGGCCGTAGTGGGAGATGTGGACGTCGCGGACCTCGAACCCGGCCCGCTTCCGGTTGAGGCCGCCCGGCCCGAGCGCCGAGAGCCTCCGCTCGTGGGTGAGCTGCGCCAGGGGGTTGGTCTGGTCGACGACCTGCGACAGCTCGCCGCGGCCGAAGAAGTATTCGATCGCCGCGCTGATGCTCTTGGGATTGATCAGGCTCCGGGGCGTGATGTCCTCGGCGTCCTTCAGGCTCATCCGCTCCTGGACGGTCCGGCGGAGCTTGAGGAATCCCTTGCGCAGCTCGTCGGCGGCCAGCTCGTCGATGGTCCGGAGCCGGCGGTTGCCCAGATGGTCGATGTCGTCGACGTGCCCCTTGCCCTTGCGGAGGTTGAGGATGTACCGGATCGCGTTGACGTAGTCGAGCGGATCCAGGGTCATCTGGTCGTCGGGGATCGATTGGCTGAACTTCCGGTTGATCCGGAACCGGCCGACCTTGCCCAGGCGGTAGCGGTTGGTGTCGAAGAATTTCTCGTGGAACAGCTCCTTGGCCTTTTCAAGCTGGGGCGGGTTGCCCGGGCGGAGCCGCTGGTAGATCCGGAGCAGGGCGCTCTCGTGGTCGGTGGTCGGGTCTTCCTGGAGTGACTGGAGGATGAGCTGGTCCTTGGCGTCCTTGAGGACCGAGATCGCGCCGATCTTGGCGTCGGCCAGGACCTGGGCCGAGACCTTGGAGATCGTGGAGCCGCTATCGATCAGGACCTCGCCGGTGTTGGGGTCGACGACGTCGCCGCAGGCGATCCGCCCTTCGAGCAGCCTGGCGGCGTCCGGGGAGCCGGTGTCGACGTCCTCGGCCTCGTAGAACGTCTGGAGGATGGCGTCGTCCGAGGAGAACGCCGGGCTCATGGCCCGGAGCAGCGTCATCGACGAGAACTTGCCCGACTGATCGATCCGGACGCCCAGGGTATCCTTCTTGGTGACCTGGAGCTCGATCCAGCTCCCGCGCTCGGGGATCACCCGGCAGGCGTGGAGCTTCTTGTCGCCGGCCTCGATGTCGACCACGAAGTCGACGCCCGGGCTCCGGTGGAGCTGGCTGACCACCACGCGCTCGGCGCCGTTGATGATGAACTCGCCGCCGCCGATCATGATCGGCATGTCGCCCAGGTAGACCGACTCTTCCAGCGCCGTCTCGCCCTTGTTGAGCCGGAGCCAGACGTGGAGCGGGCGGCCGTAGCTCAGCCGGAGCTGGCGGCACTCGTCGGGCTCGTAGCGCGGCTTGCCCAGGTCGAATTTGATATATTCCAGCTTGAGTGTCTTGTCATAGCTCTCGATCGGGAAGATCTCGCGGAAGACGCCCTCCAGCCCGGAGTCTTCACGTCCCTCGGCCGGGAGGTCGGCCTGGAGGAAGCGCTCGTAGCTCCGGGTCTGGATCTCGGTCAGGTCGGGGACCGGGTGGACGTCGTAAATCTTGCCGAAGTTCCGCTGCCGTTCGGGGGTCATGCGCCGCACGGTGCTGGCATTGGGCATGAAAAACGCTCCTCAAGGGCGAAGGGTGGGCGCGGGCATCCGGTCGGGATCGAGGGGACCGCGTGCGATGGATCCGGGGCCGGGCATCGAGGCGGACCGGGAGGGCGAAGGCCGGGCCAACCCCCGCCGCGCGCCGAAGCACCCCGGCTCAGACCGGGGAAGGTCGGGGCCGGGGCGGGAGGTCCGAGGAGGACGGAGGGCCTGCCCCCTTTGTACGAGCGGGGGGCCGCCTGGGTTCGATTTCGGCGCGGGTGGGACGGACCCCGGAGGGTCGGCCGGCCCGGGGGCGAGCCCGGGCCCGGCGGTCACTTGACCTTGACCGTGGCGCCGGCCTCTTCCAGCTCCTTCTTGAGCTTCTCGGCGTCGTCCTTGGAGATCCCGGTCTTGACCGTCTTGGGGGCGGCCTCGACGGCGTCCTTGGCTTCCTTCAGGCCCAGGCCCGTCGCCGCCCGGACGACCTTGATGATCCCGATCTTCTTGGCGGCGTCGTACGCCTCCAGGACGACGTCGAACTCCGTCTGGACTTCCTTCGGGGCGACCGGCTCCTGGGAGAGCGCGGGAGCGGCCGGGCCGGAGGCGACGGCGGCGGGCTTGATGCCGTGGACCGTCTCCAGGTAGTCACCCAGCGCCTTGGCTTCCATGACGGTCAGCTTGACGATCGAGTCGCCCAGCGTCTTGATATTGTCGGCGAACGAGGTCATCTCGGCGGTGGCCATGTCTCGATCCGATCCTTTCGGGGAGAACCGTGCGGGCGTCCGCACCTGCTTCGTGGGGTTGTGTCCGGGACAACTCCCGGGAGTTCCGACGACTTCCGAACATTTCCGATGATTTCGCGAGCACGATGGGCGATCAGCCCGCGACTTCCGGGGTGGTCTCGGTACCGCCCTCGGCCTCGCCGGCCGGCGGGCCCTCGGCCTCGCCGTCCGTTGCGCCTTCGGCCAGGGTCTTGAGCTGGCCGAGCAGGCCGCTCGCCGGGGCGTTGGCCAGGGTGACCACCCGTTGCGCCGGGGCCATCGCCAGGCTGACCACTCGGCCGATCAGGGCCTCGCGGCTGGGGAGCTTGGTGATGTCCTCGACCTGCTCCGGGCCGATTACCGTCCCGTCGACGGAGCCGCCCTTGATCGCGGGCTTCTTGAGCTTCTTGACCTGGGCGAAGATCTCCTTGGCCAGCTCGGCCACGCCCCCGCCGCCCCAGACGGCCACGCTCGGGCCCTCCAGGAACCGCGACAGGCCCCCCATGCCCATGTCGTCGAAGACGCGGCGGGCCAGCGTGTTCCGCAGGACCCGCATCTTGATCGACTTCTTGCGGAGGTCACGGCGGAACTGGTACTCGGCGATCGCGTCCAGCCCCTTCAGGTCGAGGATCAGCAACGACCGGTCGCCGTTCAGCTCGGTCTTGAGCTGATCCATCATCAATTCTTTGACGTACTTGCTCATCTCAGTCGCCTCATCCGGTGCGACGCGAAGGGCAATCTCGCCCCGCTCGGCCACCGCTCCCTTTGGGTGCAGATCAGGCCACGACCCGGATGCCCGGGCTCATGGTCGCCGAGATCGTGATCGTCCGGATGTACGTCCCCTTGGCCGCCGCCGGCTTGACCGTCCGGAGGTGACTCAGGAACGTATTGATGTTTTCCAGGAGCTGAGTGTCGGAGAAGTTGAGCTTCCCCACCGGGGCGGCGACGTTCCCACCCTTGTCGGACCGGAACTCGATCTTGCCCGCCTTGAACTCGCGGACGCCCGACGAGATGTCGGTCGTGACGGTCCCGGAACGGGGCGAGGGCATCAGGCCCCGGGGGCCGAGGAGCCGACCCAGGGGACCGACGACGCCCATCATGTCGGGCGTGGCCAGGGCGACGTCGAAGTCCATGAAGCCGCCCTTGATCCGCTGCGCCAGGTCGTCGCCGCCGACGATATCGGCGCCGGCGGCGGTCGCCTTCTCGGCGTTCTCGCCCTGCGCGAACACGGCGACCCGGACCGCCTTGCCGATCCCGTGCGGCAGGGCAACCGACCCCCGGACGTTCTGGTCGCTCTGCCGGGGGTCGATCCCCAGATTCGTCGAGACTTCGACCGTCTGGATGAATTTCGTGGTGCCGAACGTCTTCAATTGCTTGATCGCGTCGGCCAGCGGGATCGGGTCGATCGATTTGACCTTTTCCCGCAATGCGCGGAACCGCTTGGATTGATACATCTTCGCTCTCGCACTCCGGCTGGAGGGCTGCCGCCTCGCAAGGCCTGCCGTCGAGGTCGGGGGATCGCGGCGGGCGGTCGCGCCGGCCCCGGGTCGAGCGACCCAACGGCTCTCTGCATCATCGGATGAACGAAGGAAGCCGTCCCTTATCCCTTGATCTCGATCCCCATACTACGGGCCGTCCCGGCGATGATCCGGCAGGCATGGTCGAGGTCGCGGGCATTGAGGTCGTTGATCTTGGTCTGGGCGATGGCGCGGACCTGGTCAGGGGTGACCGTCCCGACCTTGGTCTTGTGCGGCTCGGCGGACCCCGAGGCGATCCCGGCGGTCTGCTTGAGCAGGACCGCGGCGGGCGGGCTCTTGGTGATGAACTCGAACGAGCGGTCGGAGTAGATGGTGATCTCGACGGGGATGGTCGTCCCCTTCATCTCCTTGGTCCGCTCGTTGAATTGCATCACGAACTGGCCGATGTTCACCCCGTGCTGGCCCAGGGCCGGGCCGACCGGCGGGGCGGGGGTCGCCTGCCCGCCGGGGCACTGGAGCTTCACCTTGGCCGTCATCACCTTCGCCATCGTCCGCTCGCTCTCTCGCTTTGGGGGATGAAGCCCGCCGGTTCGGGTTATCACCGAGCCTCGACCGGATCCGTGATCCTCGAACTCAATTTCTTTACAACTTGCGATTATTCCGATCGAACCGGTATCGACCGATTGAAGAGAGATAATTCGACCACGAACAAGCCCTGCGCCTCAACCCATCCCGCAACGACCCCGACCTGACCTTTGCAGGGTCCATCAACAACCTTGACCCGGTCGCCGCGATTCAATGGTGGCCCAAGGCGTGCGAAATCCATCGATCAGAGTTGTTCCACCTGCCAGTATTCCAGGTCGACCGGCGTGGGCCGATTGAAGATGATGAGCATCACCTTGACCAGGCCGCGAGCCTCGATCACTTCCTCGACAGTCCCCTCGAAGTTCTCGAACGGCCCGTCCTTGATCTTGACCCGATCGCCGCGCTCCACGTTGATCCGGACCTTGGGCAGTTCATCCGTGGCGCTCTGCTCCTGCTCGTTGAGCATCTGGTTGACTTCGACCGAGGTCATCTTGGTCGGCGTCCCGTGGGCGCCCACAAAATCGCCCACGCCGGGCGTCTCCCGGACCGTGAACCAGGTCTTCTCGTTCAACTCCATCTCGACCATGATATAGCCGGGATAGGTCTTGCGTTCGACAGTCCGCTTCTTGTTGTTACGAATCTCGGTGATCTTCTCGGTTGGCACCACGATCCGGCCGAAATACTTCTGAAGACCCTGGATTTTGACCCGCCGTTCGAGGGCGTCACGGATCGTGTCCTCGCGGCTGCTCTGAACCTTGAGGACGTACCAGACCAGGACCGGTGCAGGATCCTCGTCCGGGTCGGCCGCTACCACGGGGGCCGGCTCGGTCTCATCGGACGAAGTCGCCGGATTGCCGGAGGATTCGATGTCGAGGTCCAGAGGGCCCTCATCGGGCGTCCGTCCCTCGACCCCGGGCGGAGGAATGGGCTCGATTGCGGCCGGTGCCTCGGCCCAATCAGGGGACGTACCCGGTTCGGGGGATTCGTCGGTCGGATGGTTCATGCGAGGCCGTTGCGGATGGAGGTTAGGTCGGGGTTTCGAGCGGGCGCCGGTCGCGGGCCCTCCCGCGAGACGCCCGGTGGAGGATCAGGGAACACCGGGGCATCAGGCACTCGAGCCCAACGCACCGCTGGTGTCGCGGAAACGGAGAACGCCGATCAGGTAGAGCAGGTTCGACCACAACCAGTCGACCCCGAAGAGAAAGACTGCCATCAACGCCACCGTCACCAGGACCACCGCGGTGGCCCGCTTCAGGTCGTCGCGGCTGGTCCACGACACCTTGTTCATCTCGGCTTCGGTCGCGATCAGGAATTCGACGAACGGAGGATATTGGAGAAGCCGGAAAGTGAACCAGGCCAGGACCAGGCCGACCAGGGCCGGGACTCCATAGGCTACCCCCGGGCTCTCCCGGCCCCCCAGGGTCTGGATCAACTCCCAGAGGCCGAAGGCGATGATTAACCCCAGGCCCACCGCGGTCCAGAGCCTGGCTTGCCTCCCCTGGAGAGGCTTGTAGAGCTTGGCCTGGAATAGGTTCGCCAGGAAAGGTGCGAATCGGCGCTTGGAGTCCCCGGCCGGTCCCCCCTTGGCGACCTTGGTCGCCTTCGCCGCCGGCGATCCGTCTTTGACTTTACCCATGTCGCCTATCTCGCATCCGGGGAACGTCTCCGACGGGACCACTCCCGGCCCTGTCGAGCACGAGCGGAGGGAATCGAACCCCCAACCGCCGGTTTTGGAGACCGGTGCTCTACCAATTGAGCTACGCTCGTATCGAGAGGGCGCGGTCGACGCCCGAAATGGACAGGCCGGAAGCGAAGTCTCGCCGCCGGCGGTCCCGATCGGTCACTTCTTCCGCGACTCCTTGTGAGGCGTGTGCTTGCGCTCACGCCGGCAGTATTTCTTCAGTTCCAGTCGTTCGGCACCCCGCGTCTCCTTCTGGGTCCGGTAATTCCGTTCCCCGCACGAGGTGCATTCCAGCCAAACATATTCGCGCATCGCCGTGTTCCTGCAACGGGCCCGCCGGGAGGACGTGGGACGGGAAAACAGGCCGGATGGCGTGGGCCCAACGCCCTGCCCGCCCGGTCCATCGTCGCCGCCCCGCCCCGGCGGGAGCATGGCTCACTGGAGGATCTTGGTCACCACGCCCGCGCCCACCGTCTTGCCGCCCTCGCGGATCGCAAACCGGAGGTTTGCTTCCATGGCGATCGGGGTATGCAGCTCGACCGTCATCTTGATGTTGTCGCCTGGCATGCACATCTCGGCCTCGCTGTTGTCTTCCGACAGGAGGTTGAGCACCGAGCCGGTCACGTCGGTCGTCCGGAAGTAGAATTGCGGGCGATATCCCTTGAAGAACGGGGTATGCCGGCCGCCCTCGTCCTTGCTCAGGACGTAGACCTCGGCCTCGAACTTGGTATGCGGTGTGATCGAGCCCGGCTTGCAGACGACCTGCCCGCGCTCCAAATCGGTCTTCTCCACGCCCCGGAGCAGGATCCCGACGTTGTCGCCGGCCTGGCCCGTGTCGAGGGTCTTCTGGAACATCTCGACGCCGGTGACCGTCGAGTTCTTATTCTTGTCGAACCCGACGATCTCGACGGCGTCGCCGACCTTGATGACCCCACGCTCGATCCGGCCGGTCCCCACGGTGCCGCGGCCCTTGATCGAGAAGACGTCTTCGATCGGCATCAGGAACGGCTTGTCGACCTCCCGCTGCGGCTGGGGGATGTACTCGTCCATGGTCTTGACCAGGTCGAGGATCGGCTTGGCGGCGACGGCGTCGGTCGGGTTTTCGAGGGCCGGGCGGCTGCAGCCACGGGTGATCGGGATCTCATCGCCGGGGAACTTGTAGTGGGTCAGCAGCTCGCGAAGTTCGAGTTCGACCAGCTCCAGCAACTCCTCGTCGTCGACCAGGTCAATCTTGTTGAGGAAAACGACGAGGGCGGGGACGCCGACCTGACGGGCCAGGAGGATATGCTCGCGGGTCTGGGGCATCGGGCCGTCGGCGGCCGAGACGACCAGGATCGCGCCATCCATCTGGGCGGCTCCGGTGATCATGTTCTTGATGTAGTCGGCGTGGCCCGGGCAATCGATGTGGGCATAATGCCGCGTCTGGCTCTCATACTCGACGTGGGAGACGGCGATGGTGACCGTCTTGTTGGCGTCGCGGACGGTGCCGCCCTTGGCGATTTCCGAATACGCCTTCGCCTTGGCCTGCCCATGCGCGGCCAAGACGGCCAGCAGGGCGGCCGTCAGGGTCGTCTTGCCGTGGTCGATGTGTCCAATCGTGCCCACGTTGACGTGCGGTTTCGTCCTCGAAAAAGTTTCCTTGGCCATCGTTGCTCCCGTCGTCTCCTGGAAACCGAGGGCGTGGTAGCCGGCCCACCGGGACCGCCCCAATCAAAACCCACGATCAGATGGGCCACCGGGCGGTGGGATACAATCCACGGGCCGTCCCCATCCCGACTTCAGGGATGGGGGCGACCCGAAAGCTGCCGCTGGGATTTGAACCCAGGACCTCGTCCTTACCAAGGACGCGCTCTACCAACTGAGCCACGGCAGCATAAGAACGAAGGGGATGGGTCGCGGTGTCCTGGCTCCCGATCCCGCGGGGTCCTCCCCGGGCGGCATCTCGCGTCGTCCGCCATCCCGCCCGAAGCGGGTGATGGGAATCGAACCCACGTAGCCTGCTTGGAAGGCAGGTACTCTACCATTGAGTTACACCCGCAGGGAAGGTACCGCCCGAGGGCGAGGGACATTCGACGGGGTGGCGGGTCCGAGGTGCGGCGAGGGATCGGGTCGCTGATTCACCGTTGTCTTCGCGTTAAACTCCTCGATAAGATGCGTCGCCGGGGCGGCAAGGCATGGGTGGAGCAGGATTCGAACCTGCGAAGGCATTGCCACCAGATTTACAGTCTGGCCCCTTTAACCACTTGGGTATCCACCCGGTTCGGACGATCGCCACGGTTGCCGTTGTCCCGATCCCTTGCGAATCGCCGGCCGAGGGCCGAAGCTCAGCCCGTCTGCCCAGAGCTGGCGGTGAGAGTTGAACTCACAACCGTCGGTTTACAAAACCGGTGCTCTGCCGATTGAGCTACGCCAGCCGAGTTGAGGCCGTGAAATTCCCAAATATACCGAGCTCAGCCGCGTTTGCAAGCGTTTTTCCGGCAGTCGCCCGGATTCCGAGGCCCAAAGAGGCCTGACCAGAAGGAAACGACCGCGTCGACGGGCGGGTCGCCGGTCGGGCGCGGTCGGGTTGGTTCGGAAGCAAGGCAGCTTTCAATATACTAGCCCGCGGAGCGGAGCCTCCGCAAGGGGACGGCACCGGAAAGCGGCCCCGGTCATTGAGAGTCGAAAGGGAGACACTGGGCGATGGCTCCGAGTTCGGGAGATGTCCGAGGTCTGAGCTCGGGCAGTCCGTACATCCGCCGTTAATCGCGATGTCGATAGCCCTACCCTTACGCCGGGAATTGGCAACCGTCTTCGCCACGCCAACCCTGTGGAGAGGAAAACCCGACGTCGAACACGCGGCCCTCCGGGGCGTCCCGAATGAAATAATCGCGTAACAGAGGACGTAAGGAACGCCCCGTTGCACGTCCACCGTGGTTCGTAGGCTCTTGCAACCCCTCGATCTGCTTTCGGCGAACGTTCTGACATTGTCTCGGACGATTTGAGTGGATCTTGACCCGGTCGGTGTTGACGGCATGAAAGTTGATATTTCGCTCCTGTCTCGGCAGGCCAGCATCCTTCACGGGAGCGATCTCCTTCCGGAGGGAGTGGCTCGGGCCGGGCGTCCGTTTGTGGTCGACAGTCCTTCCCGAATCATCGTGCCCAAAGCCGGATGCCATCGTAGCGAGATCGATCACCCCGAAACCTTGATCCCTTGGACCGTCCTCGGAGACGTCAAGGCCGTGCTCGCAGAGGGGGATGCATCCCGATGAGCCTCGAATCGGACCTGGCTGCCGAGCGCCGCAAGACCGGAAGGCGGACCAAGGCGTTCGTCGTCCTGAACCCCAAGTCCGGCTCCTGCTCGGCCGAGGACGTCCGCAAGGCACTCTCGGAGCACCTGGCCGCCGCGGAGGTCGAGGTCCATGAAATCGCCGATGGCGACGACCTCCGGTCGATCATCCGGGAGGCCGTCGGGCGGGGCTGCAACCCGGTGATCGCCGCCGGCGGGGACGGCACCGTGTCGACCGTCGCCGACGCCCTGGTCGGGACCGAGGCGAACCTGGTGGTCCTCCCCCTGGGGACCGCCAACGTGCTTGCCCGCGAGCTCGGGATCCCTGTCGAACTCGAAGGGGCGTGTCGCCTGGGCTGGAGCCGGGTAAACGAGGGGAGCCCGGCCGGCGGCGAGCACTCCGTCGTCGCCATCGACGCGATGCGGATTGAGGGCAACCATTACCTGACCCAGGTCGGCGTGGGGATCGACTCCTTGATGATCCGCGACACGGCCGCCGAGCATAAGCGGCGGTTCGGCCGCCTCGCCTACATGTGGACGGCCCTGACCCAACTCATCGGCTTTCAACCCCGGCGGTTCACGATCACCGTCGACGACCGGACCATCCGCACCAGGGCCTCGCTGGTGCTGGTCGCCAACACCGGGATGATGGGGCAGCCGCCGTTCCGGTGGGGGCCCGACATCCTCTCCGATGACGGCCGCCTCAACGTCTGCATCGTCCGGGCCCGGACGGTCCTCGACTACCTCGGTTTGTTCTGGGTCGTGGCCACCCACCAGCACACGCAGAGCACCAACGTCCGGTACGAGGTCGCGATGCGGTCCGTCGTCATCGAGACCCGGCGCCCGCTCCCCGTCCAGGCCGACGGCGAGATCCTGGGCGACACCCCCGTCCGCATCGAGGTCGTCCCGAAAGCCTTGAAGGTGGTCGTGCCGGCGGCCGAATAGGCCCGGGCCGAGGGGTTATCGGGCCGCCTTCTCGCAATCCTCGGCCCAGGAGCCGTCGTCAGGGGCCAGCAATCGTGAATTCTCCCTTCCGATCAACTGATCGAGCGGCGGCCCTCGTCGCATCTCCAGAAAACCGGCAGAAGCCCGATTGACTCGGCTTCACGGTACCATTACACTCTTACTTTCCCCGCGAGCACCATCTAACGGGGCCAAACGAAACTCAAACGAACCTCGGTCCGGCGATCGATGAAGGGATCTTACGCGTGGCGGGCATAAGCAACGAACGGATACGCATCCGGATGGAAGCGTATGATCATACCATCTTGGACCAGTCGGCCAAGGATATCGTCGACACCGCCAAGCGTACCGAGGCGATCGTTCACGGCCCGATCCCCCTGCCGACGCGCATCGAGCGGTATACCGTGCTCCGGAGCCCGCACATCGACAAGAAGTCGCGGGAACAGTTCGAGATCCGGACGCACAAGCGGTTGATCGACATCGTCCAGCCGACGAACAAGACGATCGACGCCCTGAACAAGCTGAGCTTACCGGCGGGCGTCGACATCAAGATCAAGGCAGGCCCTGGCGCCTGACCGGTCTTCCAAGCTCCCCAATCGGGCCCGGGATCGGGGCTTTCCCCGTCGCCCGGCCCTCAAGTCGTCGGGCGGCGGCCACTCGCGGGTCGGGCCCCGGCGACCTCTGTATCTTATCGAACCTCGAAGCCGAACCGGCTTCCCTGGACGATTCCCCTCGGGACGTCGGCTCGGGCCCCTCGATGGGTCCCCCGGCCCCGCTCGCGGGTGGATTGGGATGAGAGTTCAACATGCAAGTCGGATTGCTCGGCCGTAAAGTCGGCATGACCCAGATTTACGAGGCGGACGGCACCGCGGTCCCGGTCACGGTGCTCGAATGCGGCCCGTGCACCGTTCTCCAGGTGCGGACCGCCGAGCGGGACGGATATCACGCGCTTCAACTCGGCTTCGATGACAAGAAGCGGAAGAGCGCCACCGATCCCGAACGCGGCCATGCCCGGAAGGTCGACGCCGAGCCCAAGCGCTACGTCCGCGAGATCCGCCAGGAGACTCCGGCCGAAGGTGTCGCCGAGGGGCAGACCCTGACGGTCGAGGTCTTCAGCGAGATCAAGCGGGTCGACGTCATCGGCACCAGCAAGGGACGGGGCTTCACCGGAGTGGTGAAGCGGCACGGGTTCAAGGGCCTCCGCGCCACCCACGGCGTGAAGCGGATGCACCGCCACCCCGGCTCCTCGGGCCCCAGCGCCGACCCGGCCCACACCCGCAAGGGGATCAAGAAGCCGGGCCAGCACGGCAACTCCCGGATCACCGTGAAGAACCTCAAAGTGGTCCGGGTCGACCTGACGAACAACCTGCTCTTGATCCGAGGGGCGGTCCCCGGGCCCAACGGCGGCTACCTGACCGTCCGGCAAACCAACAAGGTCTGAGCCAGCCGAAAGCGCGGGCCGGCCCGGCCCGGTGGGTGCACTCGGGGAGTGGATGAAACATGCTGAATGTCCCGATATTTAACGCGGCCGGCGAGAAGGTGGCCGAGGAGTCGATCGACCCGGCCGACTTCGGCGGCTCGGTCAATAAGCAACTCCTCCACGACGTCGTGCTGATGCACCGCGCCGCACGCCGCGTAGGCACGGTCAACACCCGGGGTCGGGCCGACGTCGCGGGTTCGGGCAAGAAGCTGTTCCGCCAGAAGGGGACGGGCAACGCCCGGGCCGGTTCCAAGCGGACGAACAAGCGGGTCGGCGGCGGCGTGGCTTTCGCCCGACGGAACCGCGACTACCGATACTCGTTGCCCAAAAAGGCGGTCCGGACGGCGATCCGGATGGCCCTCCTGTCGAAATTCCAGGACGGACAGGCCCTGGTGATCGACGGCCTGGCGCCGGGCGAGAAGCCCCGGACCAAGCACATCGTCCAGGCTTTCCGGGCGATCCGTCGCCCCGACATCACCGAGGCCGAGGCGGCGGCTGTCGAGGGCGAGACCAAGGCCCAGGCCCTCCGACGGACCCTGGAAGGCCGGACGATCCTGATCGGCCTGCCCGACCAGGACCCAATCCTGTATCGGAGCGCACGGAACATCGAGGGGGTCCGGATCGCCCCGGTGGCCGAGTTCAACACCTATGACATCCTGAGGCAACGTTATCTGGTGCTGACCCGCGAGGCGCTGGCCGTCCTCAAGGAACGGGTGAAGCAGAAGCCGGCCCGCAGGCCGGACTCGACGCCGGCCCCGGCCCCGGCCGTCTCGGAGGTTTGAAGCCATGGTGACGCTGTACCGCCCGCCCGTTTACGTCCGCCGCGGCCCGGCCCTGGAACCTTACCAGGTCGTGCTCCGGCCGCTGATCACCGAGAAGGCGACCCACCTCTCGGAGCGGCACAACGCCTACACCTTCGAGGTGAACGGCAACGCCAACAAGACCGAGATCAAGCAGGCCGTCGAGGCCCTGTTCAACGTCAAGGTGGCCGACGTCCGGACCCAGAATCATCGCGGCAAACTCCGCCGATACAAGCTCAAGGTCGGCCGGATGCGGAACTGGAAGAAGGCCATCGTCGCCCTCCACGCCGATTACCGTATCGACTTCTATTGATCGGATCGATTCCCGACACGGCGGGCCGATCCCGGGCGTTGGGCCGAGCAGAAGGACGCGATCCCGATGGGTATCCGATACTACAAGCCGACCAGCCCCGGCCGGCGCAACGCCTCGGTCAGCGACTTCTCGGAATTGACCGATAAGAACAAGAAGCCCGAGAAGAGCCTGACCGAGCCGCTGCGCAAGACCGGGGGCCGGAACAACCAGGGCTTCATCACCGCCAGGCATCGTGGCGGCGGCCACAAGCGAATGTACCGGATTATCGACTTCAAGCGGAACGACAAGGACGGCGTCCCGGCCTCGGTGACCCACATCGAATACGACCCGAACCGGTCGGCCCGGATCGCCTTGCTGGTCTTCCCCGACGGGGTTAAGAGGTACATCATCGCTCCCGAAGGCCTGAAGGCGGGGATGACCGTCACCAGCGGGGCGACCGCCGAGCCCAAGGTCGGCAATTGCTTGCCCCTGTCCAAGATCCCGACCGGCCTGTCGATCCACAACCTGGAGATGCAGCCGGGCGGCGGCGCCAAACTCTGCCGGTCGGCCGGCGTGGGCGCCACCTTGACGGCCCGCGAGGGCGATTGGGCCCAGATCACTCTCCCCTCAGGCGAGGTCCGACGGATTCCGGCCGCCTGCCGGGCCACGATCGGCATGGTCGGCAATTCGGATCATATGAACATCAGCCTGGGTAAAGCCGGCCGGAAGCGTTGGCTCGGCCGTCGCCCCCACGTCCGGGGCGTCGCCATGAACCCGGTCGCCCACCCGATGGGCGGCGGCGAAGGGCGAACCTCGGGCGGCCGTCACCCGTGTTCTCCCACCGGCGTGCTCGCCAAGGGCGGCAAGACCCGGCGCCGCCGGAAGCCGTCGAACTCGGCGATCATCCGCCGCCGTCGGAGCGTCCGGTATGGCCAGTTGAAGGTCTGATCGGTCGGGCGCCCACGCCCGCCGCTCGTTCAGGCCGGTCGTCGGGGCCCCGGCCGCGGCGACCGGCCCGCCCGTCGGGATGGGATTCGGTATGGCACACCAGGACAACACCGCCCCGCATCGCGGGGCGATCGACCCCGAGGGGTCGGGGACCGGAGATCCATGGGACGCTCGTTGAAGAAGGGTCCGTACGTCGTCGAGCGGCTGCTCGAGAAGGTGTATCGGACCGAGAACACCGGAAACCGCGAGCCGATCAAGACGTGGGCCCGCGCCTGCACCATCGTGCCCGAGTTCATCGGCAAGAACTTTGCCATCCACAACGGGCGAAATTTCATCAAGCTGTACGTGACCGAAGACATGGTCGGGCACAAGCTCGGGGAATTCGCCCCGACCCGGACCTTCCGCGGGCACGGCGGCAAGGCCGGCAAGGGCGGCAAGCGATAATCCGTCCTGGGCCTTGGGCCGATCCGGCCCCGGACCCGGGACTCTACAGGCACAGGCCACCAAAGGGGAGGACGGGAGCGTCGGGTTCACGGTCGGCGGGGCATGGGCCCTCCCGCCTCGAGATCCGGGTCGCGAGTCCTTGAGAGCGTCATATGCCCGCCTATCAAGCCACCCACCGCTTCGCCCGGATCTCGGTGAGGAAGCTCCGGCCCATCCTCGACCTCATCCGCGGCAAGTACGCAGATGATGCCATCGACATCCTCAGGTACATGCCCCACCGCGGGGCCCGGATGATCGAGCAGGTACTCAAGAGCGCGATGGCCAACGCCGAGGACAAGGGCGTCCGGAACGTCGGCGACCTGATCATCGCCGAGACGCACGGCGACGGCGGGCCGATGTTCAAGCGGCTCATGCCGAGGGCCCGGGGCATGGCGTATATGATCCGCCGCCGGAGCTCGCACATCCACCTGGCCTTGACCGACCTGGAATCCTACCTGTCGCGCGGGGCGGCGGCGGTCGGCGCGGGAGCGAAGACGGATTAACTGAGGACCACCCGAATGGGCCAGAAGATCAATCCGACCGGCTTCCGCGTCGGCATCATGGAAGACTGGCGGAGCCGCTGGTACGCGACCAAGCACGAATTCTCCGACCTCCTGGTCGAAGACTTCAAGATCCGGAAGTTTATCAAAGGTAAGTATAGCTACGCTGGGATCCCCCGGATCGAGATTGAGCGGACCCGTGACGCCGTCACCGTGCTCCTGTTCACCGCCCGTCCGGGGGTGATCATCGGCCGCAAGGGCGCCGAGGTCGAGAAGCTCCAGGAGGAACTCCAGGGGCTGACCGGCCGTCGGATCGAGATCAAGATCCAGGAGGTCACGCGGCCCGAGATCGAGGCCCAGCTCATCAGCGAGGACATCGCCGAACAGCTCAAGAAGCGGTCGAGCTTCCGCCGGACGATGAAGCGGGCCCTCGAGCAGACGATGGACGGGGGCGCCCGGGGCGTCAAGATTCAGTTGTCGGGCCGCCTCGGCGGCTCGGAGATGTCGCGGACCGAGGTCGCCAACCTGGGGTCGATCCCGCTGAGCACCCTGCGGGCCAAGATCGATTACGGTTTCACCGAGGCCAAGACGGCACAAGGCCACATCGGCGTCAAGGTGTGGGTCAACCAAGGCGATCACTTGAAGGTGGAGGGCACGACCGATGCCTTTGATGCCCAAGCGGGTCAAGTACCGAAAAAGCCAAAAAGGCCGCGTAAGAGGTAATGCGACCCGGGGCAATTACGTTGCCTTCGGGGAGTTCGGCCTCCAGTCGCTCGAGCCCGGCAAGATCAGCGCCCAGACCATCGAGGCGGGCCGGATCGTGGGGAGTCAGTCCGTCAAGGGTGGGGGCAAGCTCTACATCCGGATCTTCCCGCACAAGAGCGTGACCTCGATCCCGGCCGAGACCCGGATGGGCAAGGGCAAGGGCGAGGTCGAATACTGGGCGGCCGTGGTCAAGCCCGGCACCGTGCTGTTCGAACTCGGCGGGGTCAGCGAGGAACTCGCCCGCGCCACCCTGGCCCGGGTGGCCTACAAGCTGCCGGTCCGATGCCGGTTCGTGAGCCGTCGGCCCACCCTCTGACCCGGGGCCCGACCGACCGGACCGACACCCGAACCGAAGGAAGTTGTCATGAGCAAGCCCTCCCAACTCCGCGAGCAGACCGACGAGCAGCTTGACGTGATGCTCCGCGAGACCCAGACGAACATGTTCCGGCTCCGCCTCCAGAGCGAGACCGAACGCCTGGAGGCGCCCAGCGAGATCATCAAGGCCAAGCGGGAGATCGCCCGGATCAAGACGATCCTCCGCCTGCGCGAAATCGATCGGGAACGGGCGGCCGCCGCCCCGACCCCCTAATCTCCACCCGGTGCCACGCGATGAGCCAGCCGACCTCCACACCCGAGCCCGAAGCCCGACGACGTCGCAAGACGGAGATCGGCGTCGTGACCTCCGACAAGATGAACAAGACCCGCCGGGTCGAGGTCGAACGCCTCTTCCCGCACCCCAAATACGGCAAGTTCCTCAAGCGGCGGACCGTCTGCCATGCCCATGACGAGGCCAACGAGACCCACGTCGGCGACATCGTCGAGATCATGGAGACCCGCCCGCTGTCCAAGCTCAAGCGGTGGCGCGTCGTCCGGATCGTCCGCCCCGGCGCCCAGCAGGCGCTCGCCGGCGAGGGTGAGGCGGCCCGGGAGCCGCTCCAGAAAGGCCCGGCCGTGCCGAGCCCCGACCCGTCGGATTCGTCTACCCTTTGACCCCTGGTCACCAATCAAGACTGCGGATGTCCCATGATCCAGATGCAGACGCGGCTCGATGTGGCCGACAATACCGGGGCCAAGGAAGTCATGTGCTTCAAGGTCCTCGGCGGTAGCGCCTCCCACTACAAGCGGCGCATCGCCGGGCTGGGCGATGTGATCATCGCCAGCGTCAAGAAGGCCAGCCCGGGCGGCGACGTCAAGGCCGGGGACGTGGTCCGATGCGTCGTCGTCCGGGTCCGGAACTCGACCCGGCGGCCCGACGGCTCGTACGTCAAGTTCGACCGCAACGCCGTCGTCCTGATCGACAACGAGAAGAACCCCCGCGGCACCCGGATTTTCGGCGCCATCGCCCGCGAGCTCCGCGACCGCCAGTTCATGAAGATCATCAGCCTGGCTTCCGAGGTGGTCTGAGCCCTCCCTTAACGCGTAACCCGCAACGAGCCTTGCCATGCATATCCGCAAAGATGACCAGGTCGAGGTGATCACCGGAGACGACAAGGGCTCCCCCTCCGCCCGGAAGATCGCCAAGGTGCTCCGCGTCCTCCCCGAGAAGCACAAGATCGTCGTGGAGGGGGTCAATCGGGTCTACAAGCACCTCAAGCCCGGCGCCAAGAATCAGCAGGGAGGGCGGCTCTCCAAGGAGATGCCGGTCGACGTCTCCAACGTCATGCTGTTCTGCCCGGCGTGCAACCGGGGCGTCAGGATCGGCCATCGGTTCACCGATGAAGGCCGTAAGCAGCGGTATTGCAAGTCGTGCTCGGCCGCCCTGGGCGACGTCGGGCCGGCCAAGCCCAATCGGGCGGCCCGGAAAGCTTGATCCGTCGCGGCCCTCGGTCGTCCAGCCGTCTCCCATCGGTCTTTCCCCACGCCTATCGGTCGGCCTCTCGCCCGGTCGCGATCAAGAAGGTGACGTCCCATGGCCCGCTTGCTGGATCAATACAACACGACGGTCGCGGCCGAGATCGCGACCAAGTTCGGCGTCACGAACAAGATGGCGATCCCCAAGCTGGATAAGATCGTCATCAACATGGGCGTCGGCCGCGCCACCCAGGACAAGGCCCTGATCGAGGCGGCCGTCGACAGCCTGGCCAAGATCGCCGGCCAGAAGCCGATGGTCACCAAGGCCAAGACCTCGGTCGCCGGGTTCCGGCTCCGCGAGGGGAATGAGATCGGCTGCAAGGTCACGATCCGCGGCAAGCGGATGTACGAGTTCCTCGACCGCCTGATCTCGATCGCCCTGCCCCGTATCCGCGACTTTCGGGGCGTGAACCCGAACAGCTTCGACGGCCACGGCAACTATACGCTCGGGCTGGCCGAGCAGGTCGTCTTCCCCGAGATCGACGCCGATCGGCTCCAGCACACGCAAGGCATGGACATCACGATCGTCACCACCTCCAAGAACGACGACCAGGCCCGCGAACTCCTCCGCTCCTTCGGCATGCCGTTCCGGGCGCCGAAGGCCAAGGGCGACCCGAAATAACCGACCTCGACCGAACCGCCGCACCGGACCCTGGTGAGCCATGTCGACCAAAGCCCAGATGATCAAGTCGCAGTCGACCCCCAAGTTCGCGGTCCGGCACCGGAACCGCTGCAAGCTCTGCGGGCGTCCCCGGGCCGTATATCGCAAGTTCGGCATCTGCCGGATCTGCTTCCGGAATCTGGCCGCGCGCGGCCTGATCCCGGGCGTGAAGAAGGCGAGCTGGTAAATTACCCTCGCCCCGAGGTAGGACCGCCGTGCCGACGCCCTGGCCCTCCGATCGTGTCGGAGTCGCCGGACGTTACCCGCGGCGGGAGACGAGACCGCATCCGCTATGATGACCGACACCGTCGCCGACATGCTCACCCGGATCCGGAACGCCGCCCGGATCGAGAAGCCCCTGGTCGAGATGCCTACCTCGAAGCTCCGCAAGGGGATCGCTCAGGTCCTCAAGGAAGAGGGGTACATCTGGGACTTCGACGAGATCGAGACCGTCCCCGCCCGGACCCTTCGGCTCCAGATGAAGTATGGCCCTAACGGCGAGCGTCTCATCACCAAGATCGACCGGGTCAGCAAGCCGGGCTGCCGGAAATACGCCGGCTACAAGGACCTGAAGCCGATCCTCGGCGGGATGGGGATCCAGATCCTGAGCACCCCCCGGGGCGTCATCAGCGACCGCCGTGCCCGGGCCGAGAAGGTGGGCGGCGAGGTCCTCGCCCTGATCCATTAAACCCCGCGTCAGTCCGGGCCTCGATCCCGGGGGCTCACCTACGGTCCGCCGGCGACACCGCCGGCCGTCGATCCGGACCGCCCCCGGTCGGAGCCCGTCTCCCTCCATCGGTCATTCGCGAATCGCGAGAGGATGAGGTCCCATGTCCCGTATCGGACGGAAGCCGGTGGTTGTGCCGGCCAACGTGAAGGTCTCGGTAGCCGACTCGACCATCCAGGTCGAGGGCCCCAAGGGCAAGCTGTCGTTCCAGCATCGCGAGTCGATCGGCGTCCAGTACGATGAGGCCGGCAAGCAGGTGCTCGTCACCCGGGGCGACGACGAGCGTGAGAACCGCGCGCTCCACGGCCTCACGCGGAGCCTGATCGCCAACATGGTCGAGGGCGTCACCGCCGGCTACACGAAGAAGCTGGAGATCGTCGGTGTCGGCTACCAGGCCCAGCTGAAGAAGGCGAACACGGTGGCGCTCCAGGTCGGCTTCGCCAATCAGGTCGTCCTGGAGGCGCCGGCGGGGGTCACCGTGGTCGTGCCCGACCCGACGCACGTCACGATCTCGGGCGCGGATAAGCAGGCCGTGGGCCAGTTCGCCGCCGAGATCCGCAAGGTCCGCCCGCCCGAGCCCTACAAGGGCAAGGGGATCCGGTACGAGGGCGAGGTCGTCCGCCGCAAGGCCGGCAAGGCCTTCGGCGCCAAGTAATCCGACCGACGCGACCCGCCGCGTGAGAGATACGAAACCAACGTCGGGGCTGGGCGACCGGTCGGGATCGGTCGCCCCGGAACCCCCCTCGTGCCGAGAAGGACCGTCCGGTGAATCAGCGAGAACTCGTCAACGTCCGCCGTCTCCGCCGCCAGCGGCACGTCCGGAAGCGGCTCCATGGGACCCTGGAACGACCGAGGTTGGCCGTGTTCCGGAGCTCCAAGCACATCTACGTCCAGGTCGTCAACGACGATACCGGGACGACCCTGGCCTCGGCCAGCACGCTCGACCCCTCGTTCCGGGGCGAACATCCCTACGGCGGGAACAAGACCGCCGCGGCCGTGGTCGGCCGTCTGGTCGCCGAGCGGGCCAAGCAGGCCGGTATTGACAAGATTTGCTTCGACCGTCGAAGCTACAAGTATCATGGCCGGATCCAGGCCCTGGCCGACGCCGCCCGCGAGGCGGGGCTCCAGTTCTGATAACCGGGGGAGACGAGAGTGTCCAACGATAATCGCGATCGCGACCGGGGAGACTGGTCGGAGAGCGTGGTGGCAATCCGGCGATGCGCGGCGGTGGTTAAGGGCGGCCGCCGGTTCAGCTTCAACGCGCTGGTGGTGGTGGGCAATGGCCGGGGCCAGGTGGCCTGGGGCTACGGCAAGGCTAACGAGGTCCCGCCCTCGGTCGAGAAGGGCGTCAAGGACGCCCACAAGCAGATGAACCGGGTCAACCTCCGGGGCGGGACGATCCCGCACCGGGTGATCGGCAAGTTCGGCGCGGCCCGGGTGGTGATGCTCCCGGCCAGCCCGGGCACCGGGGTGATCGCCGGGGGTGCCGTCCGCGCCGTCGTCCAGGCGGCGGGGGTGACCGACATCCTCACCAAGAGCTACGGCTCGACCAACAAACTGAATCTGGTCAAGGCGGCCATCAACGCCTTGACGCAGCTGCGGACCAAGGAAGAAGTCGCGCGGCTCCGGGGAGTGGCCCTCTGATGCAATTGCACGACGTCGACCGGGGCATCCACAAGTACAAGAGGCGGAAGCGAGTCGGCCGCGGCACCGGGTCGGGCCACGGCAAGACCGCCAGCAAGGGCGCCAAGGGGCACTCGTCTCGGCAGGGGTTCAAGCAGAACCCGTTGTTCGAGGGCGGCCAGATGCCGCTGGCCCGCCGCGTCCCCAAGCGCGGGTTCGTCAACGGTGCGTTCAAGAAGGACTTCGCCATCGTCAACCTGGAGAAGATCGAGGCCGCCTTCGAGGCCGGCGCCGTGATCGATGAAACCCTGCTCCGGGCCCGTGGCCTGGTCAAAGGCCGGCACGACGATGGGGTCAAGATCCTCGGCGATGGCACGCTCACCAAGCCGCTGACGATTCACGCCCGGAAATTCAGCGAGTCGGCCGCCGCCAAGATCGCCGCCGCCGGCGGTTCGGCCGTCGTGGCCTGAAAGCGATCGGCCGCCAGCGATCAGCCCCCGGCCGGATGTCCATTCTCCCTGAAACGCCCCCTTCGTCTCCGTCTCGGGCTGACCGCTGAAGGCTGACCGCTGAAAGCTTGACGTCCGGCCGATCATCCTCAGGAGGAGTCGTGGATAAGCTCTTCACGATCTTGTTCAAGGTCCCGGAACTCCAGCGCAAGATCTTGATGACGGCCATGTTCCTGGCCATCTACCGGATCGGCTATTTCATCCCACTCCACGTCGTCGACCAGACCAAGCTGGACGCCTGGCAGGCGCGAGAGGCCCAGACGGGGCTGGGCAAGGTGCTTGGCACCCTTTCGATGCTCGGCGGCTCGAAGATCGGCATGAGCACGATCTTCGGCCTGGGGATCATGCCCTACATCTCGGCCTCGATCATCTTCCAGCTCCTGGGGAGCGTCGTCCCGTCGCTCGAAGCGATGATGAAGGAGGGCGAGAGCGGGCGGAAGAAGATCAACGAATACACGCGTTACGCGACCGTCGTCCTCTGCCTGGTCCAGAGCACGCTCTGGGTGCAGTACATGATGAACAGCTTGGACTTCGTCCTCCCCAACCACAAGGGGACGCTAAATATCATCGTCTGCGTCCTGACGATGACGGCCGGGACCATCTTTCTGATGTGGATCGGCGAGCAGATCGACGAATACGGCATCGGCAACGGGATCAGCATCCTGATCATGGCCGGGATCCTGGCGCGGATGCCCTCGGCCCTGAATGAACTGCTGAGCAACTCGACCACCATGCTCTCGAATGAAGGTGGCAAGCACGGGATCGTGGTCCTGGCCCTGCTGGCCCTTGTCTTCCTCGCGGTGGTCGTCGGCGTGATCGCGATCACCGAGAGCCAGCGGCGTATCCCCACCCAGTCGGCCAAGCACGTCCGGGGGCGTCGGGTCTATGGCGGGACCAAGCAATATCTGCCGCTCAAGGTCAATCAGGCCGGCGTGATGCCGATCATCTTCGCGTCCAGCTTGCTGATGTTCCCCTACTTCATCCTGAATAGCTTGAAGCAGGCGACGCAGACCTGGGTCGTCCCCAAGAAGATCGGCGACGCAATCCAGCCGATGACCACGTTCGAGCAGATCAAGTATGGATTGGGTTCGTTCTTCGACGCCGGGGCCGAGGCATTCCAGAGCCAGGGTTACTTCTACACGCTGCTCTACATCGTCCTGATCTACTTCTTCTGCTATTTCTGGACGGCGATCACCTTCAACCCGAAGGACATGGCCGAGAACCTCAAGGATTACGGGAGCTTCATCCCAGGCTACCGGCCCGGCCGGCGGACGGCAGACTACCTCGAAAAGGTGATGCTCCGGATCACCTACGTCGGGGCGGCGTTCCTGAGCCTGGTCGCCGTGATCCCGTCGCTGGTGTCGACCGGGCTGGGCGTCAATTACACGATCGCCTCGTTCCTGGGTGGGACCGGCCTGCTGATCATCATCAGCGTTTGCCTGGACCTGGTCCAGAAGATCGACAGCCATCTGATCATGGGCAATTACACCGGCTTGGTGAGCAAGCGTTAAGCTCCTTGCCTCGGGCGAGATCCCGGGAGGGCCCGGCGGGGCCGGTCGCGAGATCGGGCGGTCGGACCTGCCCCGGGCCGTTTTCTTTCGGGGCCGGTGTCGTGATCAAGCTGAAAAGCCCCCGCGAAATATCCCTGATGCGCGACGCGGGGCGGGTCGTGGCCCGGGCGCTGGATCAGGTCCGGCGGATGGCCGTCCCCGGGGTGAGCACCTCGGAGATGGATGAGGCGGTGGCGACCATCTTCCGGGATGTCGGCGCCGTCCCGCTGTTCCGTGGCTATCCGAACTCGACCAAGGGGAAGCCCGCGTTCCCCGCCGTGATCTGCGCCAGCGTCAATGAGGCGGTGGTCCATGGGATCCCCAACCGCCGGCCGCTCAAGGACGGGGACGTGGTGTCGGTCGACACGGGGTGCCGGCTCAATGGCTGGTGCGGCGACGCCGCGGTCACGCTGGCCATCGGCGAGGTCAACCCCGAGGTCCGCAAGCTCCTCGACGTCACATCGCAGACGCTGGACCTGTCGATCCGGGCCATGTCCCGGTGCTCGACCTGGTCGGAAGTCGCCTCCTTGATGGAGAAATACGTTAAGAGCCAGGGCATGTTCGTGGTCGAGAAGTTCGTCGGCCACGGGATCGGACGCGACATGCACGAGGAGCCGCAGGTCCCCAACTTCGTCAGCAAAGCACTCCGCAAGAATGACATCCGGCTCGAACCGGGGATCGTCCTGGCGATCGAGCCGATGGTCGCGCTGGGGACCAAAAACGTTGACACCCTGGCCGACCACTGGACCGTCGTCACCAAGGATCGCCGGGCGAGCGCTCACTTCGAGCATACCGTGGCGATGACCCCGGATGGGCCCCGCGTCCTGACCTTCCTCGACGACTGACCCGCGGCCCGAACCGGAGAAATTGGCCCTGACGGACTTGTGGAGTGCGACCCGGGGGTGTATATTGGCCCAATTCGGCCCCGGACCGGTTGCCCCGGACCTGGATTGGCAAGAGTCGAGGACAGGACGAGCAGGGGACGCTTCGGCCCGGGGTTCGGGCCGACCGGCCATCTCCCGCCCGAGGAAGTCGACGGGAAAGCGAGCGACAGGCCGATGAAGATCCGATCCAGCGTGAAGCGCATCTGCGAGAGCTGCAAAATCGTCCGCCGCCGGGGCAAGGTGTACGTGATCTGCGATAACCCCCGCCACAAGCAGCGGCAAGGCTGAACGCCCCCGGCTCTGCCCCACGGAGATAGGACGGATGCCTCGTATTCTGGGTGTCGACATCCCGAACGACAAGCGGACGGTGATCTCGCTGCGGTACATCTACGGGATCGGCCCGTTCCTCGCGACGCAACTCTGCGAGCGCGCCACGGTCGACCCCGACAAGCGGGCCCGCGAGCTGACCGAGGACGAGCTGGCCAAGCTGGCGACCCTGCTCGACAACGAGTACGTCGTCGAAGGGCAGCTGCGTCGTCAAGTCCAGCAGAACATCAGTCGGCTCCGCGACATCGGCTGCTATCGCGGCCTCCGGCATCGCAAGGGACTGCCGGTCAACGGCCAGCGGACCCGGACCAACGCCCGGACCCGCAAAGGGCCGCGCAAGACGGTCGCCGGCAAGAAGGGCGTGAAGGAAATGCGTTGAGGTCGCCCGGATCGGACGGCCTCCCGGTTCGTCCGGCCCGTCCCCGAAGGAGCCCGTCCCCCGAGGGCGGGTTTCTTCGCCATGGACGGGCCGCTAGATCTCGTCGGGGCCCGATTGGCCCCAACTTGCCACCGCACACGAACGATCGACGGTACCCCTGGAGCATCGGACCCGTGGCCAAGGCCAAGAAGCGGAAAGCACGCCGCAACGTCAGCCGGGCGGTCGTGCATATCAAGGCGACGTTCAATAACACCACGGTGACGATCACCGACCCCAATGGCGATGCCCTTTGCTGGGCCTCGTCGGGGACCGTCGGGTTCAAGGGAAGCCGCAAGAGCACGCCATTCGCGGCGCAGAGGGCCGCCGAGACCGCCGCCCAGACGGCCACCAAGTACGGCGTCAAGGAAGTCGAGGTCAAGGTCAAGGGGCCGGGTTCGGGCCGCGAGAGTGCGATCACGGCGCTCCAGGCCTCAGGCCTGTCGATCAAGGCGATCGAGGACGTGACCCCATTGCCCCACAACGGCTGCCGGCCCCCCAAGAAGCGCCGCGTTTGAATCCGGCTGCCGGCCGCCGTCCCGCCGACACCGCGCACCGACCCCGACTCGATGAACTTTTCCCGGCTGACGGCTAGCAGCGGAACGGCTGGCAGCCTCAATCCACAGGAACGCCCGAGACACCATGGGACGCCATATCGGACCGGTCTGCCGGCTCTGCCGCCGCGAAGGCCTGAAGTTGTTCTTGAAGGGGACGCGGTGCGACACGCCCAAATGCGCGGTCGACCGCCGCGAGGGCGTGCCTGGCATGCACCAGTTCCGCCGGAGCAAGGCGAGCGAGTATTCGATCCGGCTCCGCGAGAAGCAGAAGGTCAAGCGGTATTACGGGATCTTCGAGCGGCAGTTCCGCAAATACTTCGAGCTGGCCAGCCGCCGCCCGGGCAACACGGGCGATGCCCTGATGTCGCTGCTGGAACGCCGGCTGGATAACGTCATCACCCGGCTCGGGTTCGCCACCAGCCGGCCCCAGGCCCGGCAGATGATCACCCACGGCCACATCACCGTCAACGGCCGGAAGCTCGACATCCCGAGTTACCTGGTCCGGCCCGGCGACCAGATTCAGGTCAAGGACCGCGAGCACTCGCGGAAGCTGGCCGCCAACAACCTCGCCGCCGAGGGGATGCCGCCGATCCCCGACTGGCTCGATCGGACCACGACCGAGCCGCCCGAAGGGCGCGTCTCGCGTCTGCCCGCGACCCAGGACATCTCGCTGCCGGTCACGCCGCAATTGATCGTCGAACTTCTGAGCCGATAACCAGAGCTGTCGGCGGTCAGCATTCCGCTTTCGAGCTTCGGCCATCGAGCGGACTCGCTCGGGGCGGGCGATGATCGTCCCCCTCCGTTCTGGCTGATCGCTCTTTCCCCGGAGAACTCGCGCGATGCGCATCCGTTGGCGTGGCCTCGAACTTCCCAGCCGGGTCGTCTGCGCCCGCGATAAGCTGTCCGACATCTACGGCGAGTTCCACGTCGAGCCCTTCGAACGCGGGTTCGGCCACACCGTCGGCAACAGCCTGCGGCGGATCCTCCTCTCCAGCCTGGAGGGGAGTGCCGTCACCAAGATCAAGATTCAGGGGATCCAGCACGAGTTCTCGTCGATCCCCGGGATGGTCGAGGACATCACCGACCTGGTGCTGAACCTCAAGGGCCTGGTGGTCAAGAATCACTCGGAGCAGAGCCGGACGATCCGGATCGAACGCGACCGACGGGGGGTGGTCACCGCGGCCGATATCCTCCACGACGAGTCGATCGAGATCATCAACCCCGACCACATCCTCTGCACCCTGACCGACGACGTCCCGTTCGTCCTGGAGATGAGCGTCGAGAATGGCCGGGGCTACCGCCCGGCCGCGGAGGGCCACACCGACGACCTCGAAATCGGCGCCATCCCGATCGACGCCATCTTCAGCCCGGTGATCCGGGTCGAGTACAAGGTCGAGAATACCCGGGTCGGCCAGCGGACCAACTACGACAAGCTCCTGCTCAAGATCTGGACGACCGGGACGCTCGGCCCCGAGATGGCCCTGGTCGAGGCGGCCAAGATCATGCGGAAGCACCTCAACCCGTTCGTCCAGTATTACGAGCCGGGGCCCGGACTGCCCGCCGAGCCCGGCGGACATGATGGCTTCCGAGACCAGCCCCTCGACGCCGAACTCGAGCGCAAGCTGGGCATGAGCCTGGCCGAGCTCGAACTCTCGGTCCGGGCCACCAACTGCCTGGAAAGCGAAGGGATCACTACCGTCCGCGACCTGGTTAGCCGGAGCGAGGACCAGTTGCTGACCGTCCGCAACTTCGGCGAGACCACGCTCAAGGAGGTCAAGGCCAAGCTCCACGAAATCGGCCTCGACCTCGGGATGGACGTCGCCGCCCACTGAGGTGGCGGAATAGCCAGCATCCGGTAGCCGGTAGGAAGTGGATCGGGAAAAAACTGCTTGCCGCTGTCGTCTGGCAACTGGATGCCGACTACTTCTTCACTCAAGAGCCCCCGAAAGAACCATGCGTCACCGAAATGCCGGCCGCAAATTCAAGCGGTCCCCGTCACACCGGCGGATGATGCTCCGCAACCTGGCCACCGCGCTCCTGGAGCACGGGCGGATCGAGACGACCCTGGCCAAGGCCAAGGAACTCCAACCCTACGTCGAGAAGATTATCACGCTTGCCAAGGACGGATGGGACCTGAACCGGTTCCGCCGGGTTCTGGCCATCCTGACGAGCAAGAAGGTCACCTTCGACCTGTTCCATGAGGTCGGCCCACGCTTCAAGGGACGGCCCGGCGGCTACACCCGGATTTACAAGCTCGCCAAGGTCCGCCAGGGGGACGCTGCCCCGATGGGCGTCATCTCCCTGCTCGGTGCCGATGAGCAGATCAAGACGCCCACCCGTCCCGCCGTCGCCCCCGCGGCGACCTGAGCCTGACCGCCCTCCGCATCCATGCTTACCAGGGGCCTGAAATTTGGATATCAAATTTCAGGCCCTTTTCCCATCATCGGATCGACCCGGGGGCGGACGCGTGAGCCACCAAGACCCGGCCTGCATCTTCTGCAAGATCGTCCGGGGGGAGATCACCTCGACCAAAGTCCTGGAGACCGACTACGCTGTCGCGTTCCTCGACATCCATCCGGTCAACAAGGGACACGTCCTGCTCGTCCCCAAGGCCCACCACGCGACACTCGCCGATCTGCCCGACGACCTCGCTGCCCTTACGGCGTCGCTCGTACCCCGGCTCTGCCGGGCGATCCGGGCCGCCACCGGCGCCGAGGGCTTGAACCTGATCGTCAACAACGGCAGGGCCGCCGGCCAGACCGTAGACCACGGCCACTGGCACCTCATCCCCCGATTCGTCGGCGACCCGGTGGATTGGCCCTGGCCCCACGTCCAATACTCCGGCGACGAACTGGCCGGGATGCAGTCACGGATCGCGGGCGAGCTGGCGGGGACCTGAAGGGCGATTCAAGGGGCCTCGACCGGGATGGCCTTCCTGAGCCAGTCCAGCAATTCGCCGGATTCCTCGATCAAGACAGCTTCGGGCCAGCGTTTCCGCGCCTTCGGGGCCGACGGGGATCCGACGACGACCGGCGGTCCCTCGTCGAATTCGGGGACGATCGCCATATCGGACGCCCGGAGCATCTCAAACAAGAATTGGCCGATCTCTTCGATGATCTCGTCGCAGGCGATGCTCAACTCCGACTCGTCCCCTCCCTCACCGTCCGGCCCGAGGTAGACCCCGATTTCCCCGCCCTGGTCGAAGGAGATTCTGGCGGTCCCGTCATCGTCGGCCATCGCCCCTCGTTCTTCCAGGAGCGAGTGGACCGCCGCCCGGCGTTCGGCGGTCCAGAAGCTGGCCCTCGCCTTGATCGTCATCGGTTCGCGAGTGAATGGGTTGATTGCAGTCCGCTCCTGGATGGCGTAAGAGGGATCGACATCCTTGAGCGGGAAGGTAGCCTGGAACTTCTCGTCGGCCATATCAGCCCCCCCCGGGACAGGCGGATTACCGGGATCTATTTCGCATACGCGAGCGCCAGCAGCCCGTATGACGTGACGAGGTTCGGGTCGCCCTCCATGAAGCGGTCGGCGGGGTTGACCCAGCTCCCGTCGGCGGCCTGTCGCCTGGCGAGGGCGGCGACCAGCTCGGCCTTCCAATCGTGGGCCTGTCCGGAGGAGTCGGTGAATGTGGGCTTACCGATCAGGGCGAGGGCCTTGGCGAAGGTCTGGTAATAGTAGAACAGGCCGGCCTGGCCCATCCCGGGGTTTTCTTCGAGCGTGTAGTGCCTGGCGATGTAGTCGGAGGCCGCCTTGACCCGGGGATCGTCGGGTTTCAGGCCGGCGTAGATCATGCTCTTGAGCCCGGCGTAGGTCATGCTCCCGTAGGAGCGGAGCCCTCCGTTGGCATCGGTCGGGGGGACGGTCATGCTCGTCCCGCCGCCGGCCGCCGTGTAAATGAACCCGCCGTCGTTGACCTTGCCGGCCCATGGCTGGTCGTTGAACTCGCTCTTGAGGTTCTGGCAACGCGAGACGAACACCAGGGCCTTGCGGAGGTCGGGGTCGTCGGCGGGCAGGCCGGTCTCGCGGAGCGCTTCCATGAAGAAGGCCGTATTGGAGAGGTCGGGGCGGCTCCGGCCGCCATACCCGGCGCCGCCGTAGAAGGCGTCATCCTGGCCCTTGTCTTCGCCCTCGTCCCACTGCAAGGTCTTCAGATAAGCCTGGCCGGCCTTGATCTGGGCATCGTACCGGCCCCTCGTGTTGGCCTCGTGGAAGGCCATCAGCGCGATCGAGGTGACGTAGTTGGACTGCGGCCCCTCGGCGAGCCCCCCCCGGGGCGAGAGGAACCCTTCGAGGTAGCCGAGGCCCCTCGCCACGACCGGCTCGGACGACGTCGCCCGCCCCGAACGGAGCAGGGCGGTCAGGGCCAGGGCGGAGACTCCGGGCCCTCGCTCGCTCGACCAGCTCCCGTCGGCCTTCTGGCGGGACCGGAGGAACCCCACGGCCTTCGCCCTCAGGTCGTCGGAGGTCGCCGGCGCGTCGGCCGCGGGCGACGGGGCCGGCCGCCCCGCGACAGCCAGGGCCCCCAGGGTTACGGCCGTCCGTTCGAGGAGATGGCGACGAGTCATCCGATGCGACATGGTTGAGTCTTCCCCCTCCGGGAGTCGATCGCGGGGATGCGCACGCATCCGCCGGGGCTTTAAGACGAATCCATCATACACCGAACCCGTTCGGATTCGAGCCCCCTCCCGCACGGGGCGACATCGCATCCCGGGGGGCCTGCGAATTCCATCATTCCGGGTGGCCAGGGTTGCCTGGCCTGCCCACCGATCGCAATGCTTGCTCGGGGCCCGATATCCTCCGAGGTTGAACCGACCCGGGATGTCGCCCGCACGGACCGTGGCAGTTCGAACCCATCGCCTCGATCAGCCTGCCCGCCGTTCGCGCCGCCGACGGCAATCACCCCCGGAGCTCCGAGAAGATCCGACGAAAACCGCCCCCGGTGCCTTGGTCCTCTCATCGGTAAGGATCGGGCCGATCATCCGTCGAGCGGATGATGGCCCGGGGCCGTCGCGTCCCGGCGATGGGAGTTGAGCGAAACGCGGGCGATGGCGTCGGCCCGCAGGATCAACGACGCGGCGACCCCGAGATAAGCAAGCGCCTCGATGGCAATCCCCCAGTTCAAGCCTTCCGGAGACGAGGAGGAGCTGCCACGTTGCAGGAGCTGCCAGGCGAACAGGCTCGCCGGCCTGATGGCCGAAATCACGCAGAAGACGCCCAAGGCCCGGGCCACGACCTGGTAGACATCGACCAGCTCGATCCGGCCCGCCGGTGCGAGCTCCCGGTGGGCCTTACCCGCTTCGAACCAGCCGGCGATGGATGACGCAAAGAGAAGGAGGCCGGCGCTGAGCAGCGAGTAGGCCACCACCGGCAGCCCCGTCCCCAGGATGTAATCGCCTCGGAAGCGTTGATCGAATCCCCACACCGCCAGCACCAGCGATGCCGTCGACCCGACCGCGCTGATCAGGACCCAGAACCCGAGGGTCCGCAGGGCGAGCGTCAGCCAGTCCCGATCATTCATCGTATTCCCCTCGTTGCTGGAGGATAACACGCCCGGACCATGCTGTCTGCCGGGTTCATCGGCCGGTGGCAGCCGCCTTCGACGCGGCGAGCAACCCGGGCGGGATGGATCGGGGCCATCGTTTTGAGGACGACGTCCCGGACGCGGGCCTCGGTCTCGTCTTCGGGGTGGAACTGGCCGAAATCGCGCCGGTTGGTCGGCTCGAGGGGGGCGTTGGTAGAGGAAAACTTCGTCGAGGGAGATCGCGACGGTGTCGCCGACAAGGGCGAGCTTGAGGCGGTGCCGGGCCCGGTCGAGGGCGGGACGGCCTGGGCGATCGCGACGAGGGCAGCGACCCCGGACCGGGTCGGGGCCAAGGCCCGGGTGTTCGTCGGAGGTGGCGTGGCCGGTCCGGGTGCATGGGCCTTCCAGCAGGGCGCCCGGCCTCCGGGCCGTTTTCAGGCCAGGAAGGGGGCGAACTCGCTGTCGCCGGGCGCGGGGAGGGCGGCAAACCCGATCGGGTCTTCGTCGGGGCGGGCTGCCAGGTCCCGGGCGTGGGTCACCCGGTTGCGCCCCAGGGCCTTGGAGCGATAGAGCGAACGGTCCGCCTGCTCGATCATCGCGGCGGCTCGTGGCACCCGGGGGCAGATCGTCGCGATCCCGACGCTGATCGTGATCGGGCGGAGCGGCCAGGGGTGCTCGTCGATCGCGGCGCGGATCCGCTCGCCGATGCCGAGGGCGTCCTCGGCGTCGGTCCCCGGCAGGATCAGGCCATACTCCTCGCCCCCGTACCGCGCCACAACGTCGTGATCGCGGACGTTGACGCTGAGCATTCGCGCCACGGTCCGGAGGATCTCGTCGCCCGCCGGGTGGCCGAAGGTGTCGTTGTAGGGCTTGAACTGGTCGACGTCGATCATCACCACCGACAGCGGACGGCCGTTGCACCGGGCGAGCGTGTAGTGGGCCTCCAGCGACTCGCAGAAGAATCGGTGGTTCTTCAGGCCGGTCAGGCCGTCGGAGGACGCCATCTCGACCAGCAGCGAGTTGCGTCGCTCCAGCTCGGCGTGGGTCCGCTCCAGCTCCGCCGACCGGGCGCGGAGTTGCTCCTCCATGCCGATGATCCGCCGGGCGACGTCGAGCCGGGCGGACAGCTCGGCGGCGTCGAGCGGCTTTACCAGGATGTCGTCGGCCCCGGCCTGGATGGCCCTGTGCCGATCCTCCGGCGAGTGCCGGGCGGTGAGCAGGATGATGTAGACATAGGGCCCGCGATCGCCCCGGGCCCGGATCCGCCGGCAGAGGCCCGGCCCGTCCAGGCCCGGCATCAACCAATCGGTGATCACGATCCGAGCGTCGTGGAACGAAAGCAGGTCCCAGGCCCCCTCGCCGTCCGTGACGTCGACGACCTCAAAATCCATATCTTGCAGGATCTTGCGGAGTACCTGCCGGGAAACGGCGTCTTCCTCGGCGATCAGGATCTTCATGACCGATCGGTCTCCCGCGTCCACCGCCGCCCGGGGCGGGCCCTCGCGCCGGTCGCGAGCGGGCCGGCACGATGGCAGGAGCCTTGCCTCTTGGGCTGAGTTCCGGTCCGACCTTTCGAGGGAACTCTCTAAGCTTAGATCGAGTTTCTCGAACTGGCGAGGCCCGAGCCGCGACTCAATTCCGGGAAGCGGGGTCGGGCACCACGAACCCGAGATGGTGGGCGCAATGGATGCAATGCAGCCTCCCCCAATCCTCGGCGGTCATCCGGCCGAAAAACGGGTGTTGGGAGTGTGGACCGGTATGGGCCCCGAAGATGCGGATGGCGGCTCGCAGGGCCTCGGCCTCGGCCCGGGCGTCGAGGCCGGGCTGGGGGGCGAACTTCTCCGGGAGCTTGATGCCGTCCGGCATCTTCCCCCGCGACAGGACCAGTCGCCGGGCGACGGGCCCCACGAGCTTGCGGACCAGCCAGGGGGCCCGGACGGGGAAACCTTCGATCGAGAATCGGAAGGTGTCCGTCAGATGATTGCAGATCTGGCCCAGCGACCAGTTCGCGAGCGTCCGGTGGCCCGCCATGAGGCGGTCGACCTCGGGCATCACCTCGTCCAATCGCAGAAACTTCAGCGTCCGTCGTCCGTCCATCGCCTCGATCTCCTCGGGCCTTCAAGGGGCGTCACGACGGGCCCAGACGCGGACCGGGCCCTCGCGGAAGGTCGTCACGTAGTCCCGACCGTTGATCGAGTCCAGCGCCGGGTCGGAACCCCATTCGACGATCAGGTCGACCGCCCGGCCGTGCTCGCGGAGCAGGCCCTCCCAGAGTTGGGCACGCCCCTCGGCCTCTCCCGGAGAATCCCGGAGGGCGACCTCCTCGAACGCCGGGGCGGGCGGATGATCCAGCCCGGGGCGGACCTTCACCGGGAAATAATAATGGGCCGTCTCGTAGTTGTTCCAGACGATGACGGCCGGCCCGACTCCCAGCAGGCAATCGGCGTGGAGGATCGGATTGGCCCGGAACCGCCCCCGGATGCCGACCAGGAGCGTCCCCACCCGGGAGCCCGGTCCGATCGCCGGCGCCGCCTTCAAGATCCCGCCGATGCTCCCCCGGCAGCCCAGGGCGTAATCCCAGACGAAGGCCGATTGCACGGCGAGGGCGAACGCCAGGATCGCCGAGGCCGCCCGGGCCGATCGACGATCCGGGGCCAGGTCGAGCCAGGGGACCAGCGCCACCAGCCCGAGCAGGGCGACTCGCTGGGGCAAATAATGGCCGTGCTTCACGCCCAGGGTGTCGGGCCCGAGCACCCCGCCGGCCAGGAGCAAAGCCGCCAGGACGGCCCATCCCCGGCGTTCGGCCGATCTCCGTCGCCAGGTCGAGGCGGCCACCAGGGCCAGCGCCGCCGCCGCCCAGGGCGAGGGCGCGATCGCCGCGTTGCCGGCCCAGGACGCCGCACCGAATGGCCGGCAGACCTTGGACGCCAGCGAGATCGGGTCGATCCAGCCGAGCTGGCCGATCCACGACCGGACCGACCAGGGGTCGGCCAGTTGCTGCCAGGCCGGTTCGAGCCCGCCGCCCGACCGCGTGATCGCCCGGTAGGCCAGACCGAGCGGGACGAGCGGCACCAGGCCCGATGCCGTCCAGGCCGCGCGGCGGGCCCGGCCCGTCCCCGGCGTCACCGCCGCAAGGATTGCCAGCCCGATCACGGTCAGCCCGAGACTGATCGGGTGGCAGAAATAGCCGAGGGCCAGGAGGGCCCCCAGCACCGAGGCCCGGGCCGGCCCGGATCGATCGCGGCCGGACCACCAGACGGCCAGCGTGGCGGGCATCAGCGCCGCGCCGAGCAGGAAGCTGGTGAACCCGAGCAACCAGGTGACGTTCAGCGCCAGCAGGGCTGACAGGATCGCGGCGGTCGGCAACCCCCGGGCCCCGGCGACCGTCCATCGGAGCCAGAAGACGCCCGAGGCGAATGCGACCATCGTCAACGCCGCGATCGCCCGGCCCGCCGCAGAGGGCGGGAGGGCCGCGACCGATGCCATCGTCGCCAGGTGCCCCGCCCAGTTGGGCGTCGGCCGCCAGGCGACCTCGAACGTGCCCGAGTACGGCGAGCCGGGCCGGAGCGAAGCGTTCAGGATCCGCGCATTATAGAGGTGCGCCGGGCCGTCCTGCGTGACGAACTCGGGGACGACGGCCACCGCCGCCAGTGCCGGGGCCAGGGCGATGGCCAGCGCGATCAGCCCCCGGGCGAGGTCGCGGTCCAAGCCGGGGCGGATCCTGGGCGCGTTGGTAGGATCCAAGCTCGTCGATCCGTCCGTGAAAGCCAACCCGGCCCTCCCGCGAGGCGACACCTCCGGGAAGGCCGGGATCGGATGCGTAACAACCGGACTGACGCCCGATGAAAGTCCCTTCGAGGGTCGGAAGACGCCCCATCAGGTCGGGTCGCAGCCGCTTCGGTGTGCGGCAAGGTCCTAAATCACGCGGTGCGGATGTCGGGAACTGGCGGCCCGACCTGGCGATGCTGACACTCTATCGCGCGGCCAGTCGGTCCGCAAAAGATTTGCTCAAGAATTCCGGGCCCATACGCCGGGACCGGCCCGCCGGAGATGGAGGGGTGGTGACATGGATCGAACTCTCTGGCTGGCGGGGTACGGGGCCTGGCCGGCGGCCCGGCGGGCGTCGGGACTGGTCGGGGCGCTCCGGGACCGGGGCGTCACCCGGCTGGTCGACGTCCGCCTTAGCCCTTGCAGCTCCGACCCGACCGAGGGGCGGCCGTATGGCCCGAAACCCTGGAACCTCCGGGCGGGCCGCGACGGGCTGGTCGGGCTGCTCCACGGCGCCGGGATCGCCTACGAGTGGCTGGTGGAGCTGGGCAACCCCCAGCGGCGCGACCCGTCGATGGCGGTCCTCCGCTCCCACCTGGCCGACCCCCTCGGCGGATGGCCGGTGCATCGCGGTCTCGACCTCCTCGGGGCGAAGGTCGAGGCCCCGGCGGAGGTCGTCGCGATCCTCTGCGCCTGCCAGGACGCCCGGACTTGCCATCGGACGGTGGTGGCCCGGGCCCTGTCCGAACGATCGTTCGGCGGCCGGCTGACGCTCCTGGACATCCGGACCGGGGCCGCCATCCCCGCCCCGCCTACAATGGAGGAGTGATGGTCCATCGATCGGTCCACCGTGGAGTCCCGCTTCCATGAGCATCGCGATCCGTGAGAAGGATTCGGACCTCGTCCTGGCCCGCGCCGAGGAGGGGGACAAGGCCCTGAAGTACGAGGGGAACTGGTATTTCGACCCCTCGGCCGTCGACGAGTCGGTCCTGGTCGTGACCGACCGAACCTATACCTGCCCGGTGAAGGGGACCTGCCGCTGGGTCGACTTCGTCGACCCCGATGGGCGCCAGGTCAAGGATGTGGCCTGGGTCTACAACAAGACCAAGGCCGGCCACGAGGCTATCGCCGGCAAGTTCGGCTTCTACGCCGGTTCACGCGGGGGGACGAAGCAGGTGGGTTGATCGCGAGGCCCTTCGCCATGCGCTATGCGGTCGTCTTCTCGATCCTGGCGACCTCCCTCGGCCTGGCGGCGACCGCCGCGGCCGGGGGAGGGATGCGGGCAGTCGCGGTCGTCGAGGCTGGCACCTCGGTGACGATGGTCGCGCTGGCGGTCGCGTTCGCGGCGAAGGGATTGGGCATGCCCGTCGAGGAGATTGTCCGTCATCCCCGGTGGTCGATCGGGGCGCGATTCCTCTTGCTCCCCTATCAGGCCCTGGCCATGCTGACGCTCTCCCTGGGCCGGCGGACGGGCGGGGAGGCGAGCATGGACCGGGTCGGCCCGGGGTTATTCATCGGCCGGCTCCCCTCGCGATCGGAACGGTCCCGACTGGCCGGGGCCGGAATCGACGCCGTGCTCGACCTCTGCGCCGAGTTCCCGCATCGGGGCGGGCCGGGCCTGGTCTCCGCTTATGTACCAATCCTGGACGGCTCGCCCCCCTCGACCCGGCAACTTCTCGCCGCGATGGCCTGGATTGATGCGATGCGGGCGGAAGGGAAAACGGTCCTGATCCATTGCGCCCAGGGACATGGACGAAGCGCGACGGTGGCCGCCGTCGCACTCTGTCGGCTCGGACTGGCGCCCGAGGTCGATCGGGCGATCGACCTGATCCGGTCGGCCCGGCCGGGGGCCCGTCCCTCTCGGGCGCAGCGGCGGGCGGCGGCCCGGTTCCTGGCGTCGGCCGACGGGGCCAGGCAAGGGAAGTGGGCGGGTTCACCCGCCCGCCCCCCCGGTGACCCCACCTGACCGACCGGATCCGGCTCAATCCCGGCCATTGATTTTGCGGAGCAGGTCGAGGATCTGGCGATACATCCAGACCAGGGTGATCATCAAGGCGAACGCCCCGTACCACTCCATCGACTTCGCCCAACCCTGGTTGGAACCCTGCTCGATCAGGTCGAAGTCGAGCAGCAAGTTGAACGCGGCCAGGCCGACCACGAACAGGCCGAAGCCGATCCCGATCGGGCCGGAGTCGTGGATGTACGGGATCCGGGTGCCGAACATCGACATGATCCACGATGCCATGTAGACCAGGAAGATCGCCCCGGTCGCCGACACGATCGCCGCGGTCAGCTGGCCGGTCACCCGGATCAGCCGGGTCGCGTAGATGAAGAGCATCAGGAACGTGACGCCGCCGGTCAGCGCCACCGCCTGGACGACGATCCCCGGGAACCTCGCCTCGAAGATCCGCGAGATGGCCCCGAGGCAGATCCCCTGGAGCCCGGCGTAGAGGGGCGAGGTGTACGGCGACGCCGTCGGCCGGAATATCGTGATCATGGCGAGCACGAACGCGCCGATGCCGGATCCTACCGCGAGCCCGATCGACATCGACCCTTCGGCGACCCTGGTCCAGGAGTAGCCGGCCGTGGTCATCATGATCGCCAGGAGCACGAACGCCTTCATGGCGGTGCCCTGGACGGTCATCGTGTTGCTGCGAGTGCCCGCGTAATCGAAGTTCTGGGCGAACGACTGGGAGAAGGCCGGGTTGGTCGACTGCAAGGGACGGACCTCCAGTGGGGAAGTGTGGCGGGGCGGCTCGTCGACGGGCCGCCCCACGCGGGAGCCCCGCGCTCCTCTTCAAGATGATTCTGGCCGATCGGACCGACTTTGACAACGATATCCGCCGGATTGAACCCGGCTCAGCGGGCGATCGGGCGGGCCCGGACCTCGGGCCGGGCCACCATCGCGGCCAGGGCGCCGTCGGATCGGAGCAGTTCCCGGACGTTGGCCGGCGCGGTGTACAGGCCGATCCTCCGGCCCCGGTCGAACTTCGCCCGCCCGATGCAGACGCCGACCAGGGCCCCGTCGGCCCGGAACAGGCCGCCGCCGGATCGGCCCGGCTCGGGCGGGTCCTCGGTGACCAGGAACGGGCGATCGCCGCCGCCCTTTTCCATGTCGAGCCGCTCCACACGTCGGACCCGCGTCGGCCAGCCGACCGGCCGCCCGCCGCCGTCGAACCCGATCGACATGACCGCCGTCCCCGGCGCCGGCGGCGCCTCGCCCCGGGCGAGTTGGGCTATGTAGGGCATCGCCAGCTCGCCCCGGACCCGGAGGATCGCCAGGTCGGAGTCCGGGTCGCGGGCCGCGACTGACGCGGCGACCTTGCGCGGGAACCCCCGGACGTCGCCCGCCCGCTCCAGCCCGAGGTTGAACCGGTTCAGCTCGACGTGGACCGGGCCGGCGCCCTCAACGACATGGGACGCGGTCAGGACCAGCGTCTCGCCCTCGACCGACGCGATCACCGTCCCCGACCCGACCGACGAACCGCAACGGACCATGACCGTGGGCCGGAACGTCGCGTCGTCGCCGGGCTTCGGGGCGACGGCCCGGGCGGCCGGCCGGTCCTGGGAGGGTGCCGAGGCCGGGCCGACCGCGAGCACGATGCCCGAAACCGTCCATCCCGCAAACCGTGCGGACCATCCCCGACCCCGGGCCCGATCGCCGGACGCCCCCATCAGTGCCCCCCCGGCCCGGCCGGGCCCGGCCCCGAGACCAGATCGATCTCCTTCTGACGGCGGAGCCGGCGGGCGGTCGCCTCGTCCCATTCGGCCGTCTCGTCGCGGAGCCAACCGGCGGCCCGGTCGCGGTGATCGTCGGGTATCGGGACGCCCAACTCGGCATGGCGGACGATCACCCCGACGAACGCCAGCCGGTCGACCTCGTCCCACTCCTCCCAGGGCCGCCCGACCGCCTCCCGCAATGCCTCGACGGCCGCCTCCAGGGTCGCGGGGCCGGCCAGCTTCTGCTGGATTTGCTCGGGCGACAGCGGGTTATGGTCGTCCATCAGCTCGTCATAGGCGTCGCCGTGGGCCCGCGCGAAGCCGGCGTCCAGCGCGTCGGCCGCGTCGTCGTTCTCGTAGCTCCGGATGCCCCAGTGGCCCATGGTCAGTCCACCCTCGCCCGATCGACGATCCGACGGTCCGGCCGAAAGCCCGGTCGGCGGGCGGTTCCGACCGATTCGACCCCACCACGAAGTCGGCGCAACCCCCGACCCGATCTCCTCACGGTCCAATCGGTGGACCGCCCGGCCATCTCTCAATGGGCACCGGAAGGCCGGGTCAGATCAGGCGGGTGGTCCCGACAAGATCCGGCGACGCGGCTTCGTCGCGTCCCGACCGATGACGACCTTCCCGTTCGGGGATCATTCTATTCGGACCGTCCGCCGCCGCAAACCCTCGACGCGCGAGTGAGACCGGCCCCGGGGAGGGAAGCCGCCCGGCGGGAAGATGCTTGCGGTCAAGGCGTGGCGGTCGTCCCGGCCGGGCGGGCCCCCGGGCCGATCTCGGGCGTGGAATGTTCGCCCTCCTCCCTCTCCTTGACCCGCTCCGTCGTCCCGATGTCGGGAGGCAAGACCAGGGTGAAGGTGCTCCCCCTTCCCGGCTCGCTGACCACGGACAGCACGCCCCCCATCAGGAGCGCCATCCGACGGGCCACGGCCAGGCCCAGGCCGTATCCATCGCCGACCGCCCGGCGTTTCCCGTCCACCCGGAAGAACTCATCAAAGATCCGGAGCTGATCTTCCGCCGTCATCCCGATCCCCGTGTCCTCCACATCCACCCGGACCCCCTCGGGGCCGAGGCGGCTCCGGATCGTGATCGATCCCCGGACGGTGTAGCGGATGGCGTTGGAGAGCAGGTTGCCCACCACCTGCTGGAGCATCGCCCGGTCCGTCCGGACCGACACCCCGGCCCCCAGGTCCCTCAGGATCGCGATCCCCTTGAAGTTGGCCAATGACTGCACCACCTGGACGAAATTCGCCAGGGCGGCGTCGAGGGGGAAGGCCGTCGGCTCGACCACGACCTGGCCCGCCGCCAGCCGGCTCTGGTCGAGGATCCCCTGGTGCAGGTCGAGGACCGCCGTGATCCCCGCCCGCATCGAGGCCATGTCCTCCCGGTCCTCCGAGTCGAAGCGGTCGCCGAGCTTCATCTCCATCAGGGTCAGGGTCAGCGCCATGGCGTTCAGGGGCGTGCGGATGTCGTGGGCCAGGGCGGCGATCAGGTGGTCGCTGCGGCCCTTGGCCAGGGCCAGCTCGGCCTCCTTGGTGGCGGTGTAGGTCAGGACCGCCTCCTCCACCGCCCGGAACAAGATGGCGTCGATGGTCCGCGACTCGGTGTCCCCCGGCCTGGCGCCCAGCGTCTCGGCGGCGAAGGCCCGGATGGTCTGCTGGAGCAGGGTATACTCCCGGAGCAGGGTGGGCAGGCCGATCCCCTGTCGCTTGCGGGTGGCGGCGTGCGCCCTGGACTCGGGCATGGTCGGGGGTGGCGGCTCCCCTTCGAGCCCCCGGATCAGGCGGTCGAAGAGCAGGGGGAAGTTGCTGGTCAGGTCGTCATCGGACAGCCCCTGGGTCTCGGGCGCCTCCCGGCGGACGGCCTCCATCCAGAGCCGGAGCATGTCGAGGCGGTGGGCCAGGAGTATGTCGGCCAGGGTCATGTCGGGGTCATCCTGCGTGGCCCGAAGTCATCGCGGGTCGAGGGGTCGGCGCTCCCCCTCGCCCCGGATCGTACCCCATCGTCGGGGCCGCCGTCATGGGTCGACCGGCCTTCCGCCCGACTCATGCCGATCCTCTCCGGAGGGCGGGGCGGGTCCGGCCCCCCGGCCGACCCGGGCCACCTGCCGGATCATCGCCCCCAGCTTGGGGAAGTCGATCGGCTTGGTCATGTGCGCCGTGAAGCCGGCTTCTCGGCTCCTCTGGATGTCATCCTCCATGCCGTAGCCGGTCAGGGCGATGGCCGGGACGGGCCCACGCCGGGCGACGATCCGACGCATCATCTCCAGCCCCGTGCCGTCGGGAAGGCCGATGTCGCTGACGATCAGGTCGAAATCGCCGGCCTCCACCCGCTCCAGTGCCGCCGTGATCGTGCCCGCCGTCGTCACCTCGTGGCCAAGTCCCCTCAGGAGCCTGGCCATGATCCGCAGGGTGGCCGGCTCGTCCTCGACCACGAGGATCCGGCAGGGGGTCGCCGGGTCGACCTCGGAGGCCGGGTCCTTCGCCCGGCCGTTGCCCCCGGCCTTCGGCTCGGGCAACGACCGCAGCTCGACCCGGAACGTCGTCCCCAGGCCCTCTCCCCCGCTCTCGGCGTCGATGGCCCCGCCGTGGGCCTCGACGACCCCCCGGCAGATCGCCAGGCCCAGCCCCAGGCCGCCGAACCTCCGGGTGATGGTCGTCTCCCCCTGCTGGAACGGTTCGAAGATCCGGGGAAGGACCTCCGGCACGATCCCGATGCCGGTGTCGGAGACCTCGATGACGAGGCGGTCCTCGCGACCGTCGCCGCCCGGCCGGTTGCGGGTCCGGATGGTGATCGTCCCGCCCTCGGGGGTGAACTTCACGGCGTTCTTGATCAGGTTCCACAACACCTGCTGCCATCGGGCCGGGTCGGCGTTGATGTGGTGGTGCTCCGCGGCCAGGTCGAGCTCCAGCCGGAGTTCGCCGCCGGAGACCTCGCTCCGGCAGATCCGGGCCGCCTGGTCGATCAGCCTGTGGCAGTCCACGACCTCCCAGTGCAGGGGCATCTTACCCCGGACGATCCGCATCACGTCCAGGAGGTCGTCGATCAGCCGGGCCTGGAGGTTGACGTTCTGGCGGATCATCTCCAGGGTCGGCCGGACCTCCTCGGGGTCCCAGGGCCGGTCGAGCATCGACGAGGCCGCCAGGAGGATCGGATTCAGTGGCGTCCGGAGCTCGTGCGAGAGGACGGCGAGGAACTGGGTCTTCGCCCGGTTGGCCGACTCGGCCTCGTCCCTGGCGGCCCTCAGCTCCTCCTCGATCCGGAGGCGCTCGGAGATGTCGGTGTTGGTGCCGAACCAGTGCGCGACCCGGCCGTCGACGCCCCGGACCGGCATGACCCGGGTCAGGAACGGGCGGAACTGGCCATCGGCACCCTTGAGCGGGAACACCATGTCGAACGGCTCGCCGCTGGCGACCGACCCCTTCCACCGCGCCAGCACGCTCGGGAGCGCGTCCGGGTCGTGGACCTTCTGCCAGCCCCACCCCTCCATCTCCCCCGAGGTGGTGCCGGTGTACTCGTGCCACCTCTTGTTGTACCAGTAGATGTGGCCGTCGGGCCGGGCCATCCAGGCCAGCTGGGGGATCGACTCGGCCATCGTCCGGAACCGGACCTCGCTGTCGCGCAGCGATTCCAGCAGCTCGCCCTTGCGGCGGTCGGCCTCGTGCAACGCCTCGTTGGCCCGCCGGAGCTCGGAGGTCCGCCCGGCGACCCGGATTTCGAGCTCCTCGTGGGCCCTGCGGAGCGCCTCCTCGGCCTGCTTCCGCACGCTGATGTCGTGCATCGAGACGACGGCCCCGAGCTTCCGCCCCCGGTCATCCTGGAACGCCTGGCCGTAGGCCAGCACGGTCCGGACCGGGCCATCCCGGGGGGCGATGACCATCTCGACGCCCTCGACCCGCTCGCCCCGCAACGCCCGGAACAGCGGGACTTGCTCCCGGGAGAGGCGGGTCGTGCCGTCCGCCTCGTAGAGGTCGTAATGTTCGGCCCAGCGGTCGGACGACATCGGCTCGGGCGGCAGGCCGTGGAACACCTGCGTCGCCCGGTTGAACAAGGTCAGGACGCCCTCGGCGTCGCACGCGACGATGCCGTCCTGGATGCTCTCCAGCAGCGCCCGGAGGAACTCATTGGCCCGCGACAGCTCGGACGTGCGACCGGCGACCCGCTCCTCCAGCTCGGCGTGGGCCGCCCGGAGCCCCTCCTCCGCCCGCTTGCGCTCGGTGATGTCGACGACCACGCCCACGACGTACCTCGGGGCCCCCGCCGCGTCCCGGGCCAGCGAGACGGACAGGTCGCCCCAGACGACCGAGCCGTCCTTGTGGAGGTAGCGCTTCTCGTAGCGGCAGGACGGGACCTCCCCCTCCAGGAGCGGACGCATCCGGCCGAACTCCGCCTCGAGGTCGTCGGGGTGCGACACCTCGATGAATGTCCGCCCGCGCATCTCGGCCTCGGTGTAGCCGAGCATGGTGCACAGGCCCGGATTGGCCCAGATGGTCCGGTGGTCCATGCCCACCAGGGCCACGCCGACGGCCGCCTGGTGGAACGAGGCCCGGAACCGTTCCTCGCTCTCTCGCAGCGCCTCCTCGAACCGCACTCGCTCGACGAACTGGCCGACCTGCCCGCCCAGCGTCGCCATCATCTCCAGCAGGTCGGGATCGGGCTCACGCACGCGATCGCTGAAGAATTCGATCACGCCGAGGCAAAGGTCCCCGATCATCAAGGGGAAGGCGGAGGCGCCGTGCAGCCCCTCCTCGGCGGCCGCCCGCCGGGGAAAGTTGTCGTCCCCGGCCAGGTCGGCGATCCAGGCCGGGCCGCCCGTCTCCCAGACCCTCCCGGGGAGCCCGACCCCCCGGGCGAACGTCCTCCCCCGACTGCTCGCCTCGAACTCGGCGGTCCGGGCGGTCGGGATCCGCCAGGTGTCGATGCAACGGAGCACGTCCTCACCCCGGTCGACCAGCCAGAAGGCCCCCACCTCCCAGCCCAGGTTCTCGCAGATGGCCCGGATGATCCGGGGGGCGGCGTCGGCGACCGTCGGCGACTCCGCCAGGGACTGGGTCAGGGCGAGCCGGGCCGCCCGCCGCCGCTCCTGGGCCTGCCGGCCGGTGATGTCGCGGAGGTAGGCGGTGAAGTGCGGCGGGCCCCCGACCGGGACCCGGGTGATCGCCAGCTCCACCGGGAACTCGGTGCCGTCGGCGCGCAGGGCCTCGATCTCGATCCGGCGGTCCAGCACCGGCCCCTCGCCGCTGGCCAGGTAATGAGCCAGCCCGCGGCGGTGGGCCACCCGTAACCGGGGCGGGATGATCAGCCCGGCCATGTCCCGATCCAGGACCTCGGCCCGGGTGTGCCCGAACATCCTCTCCGCGGCCGGGTTGAACTCGACGACCTTCCCCTCGTGGTTGATCGTGATGATGGCGTCCAGCGCCGCCTCCAGGACCGCCGCCGTCCGGGCCTCGCTCCGGAGGCGGGCCTGCTCGGCGTGCCGCCAGTCGGTCCGGTCCTGCATGATCTTGGCCAGGCCGCGGGGCGAGCCGGCCTCGTCCAGCAGCGGGGTGAGCACGCCGGAGGACCAGAACCGGGAGCCGTCCTTGCGGACGTGCCAGCGGTCGTCCTGGCCCCGACCCGTGGCCATCGCCTCCTCCACCTCCCGCCCGGGCACGCCGTCGGCGATGTCCTCGGGGGTGTAGAAGCGGTCCGCCAGCTCGCCCAGGATTTCTTCCTCCGAATAGCCCAGCAGGTGTTCCGCCCCCTGGCTCCAGCTCCGGACCCGCCGCCCGGGGTCGACGACGAAGATGGCGTAATCCAGGACGTTTCCGACGAGCAGGCGGAACAACTCGCCTTCCCACCCCGCCCGGTCATCTCGCCTCTGCTCGGTCATGTCATTGATCGCCTGAGGCCCGATCGGAAGCCCGAACACCCGCCCCCGAGCCGTGATGACCCGCCCGTCATCGAGCCTCGGATGCCCTGGTACATATTATAGCCGATCGGCTCGATCGCGAGACACTCGGCCCGTTCGACCTGGCTTTCGGTTGATGAGTGGCGTGCAGTCCGGGCAAGATCGGCCAACACACCCAGGCCGGGCCTTGCGATCCGGAAGACGGCGGCGACGGAGGTGCAGCCGTCCCCGGGCTGGCCTAGGCGTGGCGGGCCCCCCTGCGGTGCGGGAGGCTCCCGGGACCGGCTCCGGGGAAGGGGCCGAGGCACCCTGGCGGCGTGCCGGGGCGGTTCGGGAGGCCGCCCGCTACTCGCGGGGCGATCGGCCCTCCCGTTCCAGGGCCTGCTTCAGGGCCCGAAGTCCCTCCGGCGAGCCCACGAAGGTCCGGTCGGGGAAGCGGTAATATGCAAGGATGCTGGACAGGATCCCGTCGCCCATGGAGGTATTTAGCGACATCCCGGCCAGGAACTGGAGCCGGAGGTTGCGGTCGGTGTTGATCTGGGCGCCCCGCGACCATTCCGTCAGGAAAGGCGCCTGGCCGGCGTAAGTGGCCAGCAGGTCGATCCCCTCGTTCGGCTCCTCCTCGCCGTCGAACCCCTTGGGCTCCCACAACCCGACCTCGCGGAGCGATTCCTTCACGAGCCGATGGTCCGGCCGGACGAGTCGTCGCTGGAGCCCGTCGACATCGATCACCGTCGGCTCGGCCTGGCCGAACAGGATGGCGTCGTAGCCGAACCGCTCGCGCTCGTTGCTCCAGAGGATGCCCTCGGGGAAGACCTGGAAGAAGGTGGCGATCAGGCTCCTGGTCGTTTCGAGGTCGCTCTCGACGAGCGGCATCCAGAGGCTCACGCTCCCGCCCGGCTTCAGGTGATCGCGGCACATCCGGTAATATTCCACCGTATTCAGCGCCGCGCAGCCCTTGACCCACGGGTCGATCGGGTCGGAGGTGATGATGTCGAATTTCTCGCGGGTGGTGCGGAGGAAGTGGCGGCCATCGTCATAGATCACCTCGACCTGCTTGCCGTCGACCGTGTGCGGGTTCTCGCGGGCGATGCCGTCGACCACGTGGTAATTCTCCTTGCCGAACATCGGCGCCACGGTGGTCGGCACCAGCGGCTCGATGTCGCAGATGACGATCCGCTTGACGTCGGGGTGCACCAGGAACGAGCCGGCGGTGATCCCCGCGCCGCAGGCCACGACCAGCACCGACTCGGGCTTCTTGTGCACCAGCGCCGGGATGTGCCCCAGCATCCGCTGCAGTCGCATGTCCGCGGGCAGGGTCGACGCCTGGATCTTGCCGGCGCCGTGGAAGCTCCGGACGCCCTGCTTCGTCAAGGTGACGGCGACCGAGACGTTCATCCCCTCGCCGACGTAGGTGCAGGAGACGTCCGGGCTGCCGGGCCCCCCGGCGGCGTCGGGGCCGCCGCCGGCGGCCAATCGGGCGATCAGCATCGGGGCCTGCCGGCCGAACGCCACGGTCGCCCACGGCATCGGCGTCACGCCCCAGGCGAGCCAGCCGGCCACCCCCATCGCGACCGCCAGCGCCGCCTCACCGCGCACGCGCACCGGCCTGGCCGCCGGGCGGAGCAGGGGCAACAGGGCCACCAGCCCGGCCGCCGCGGCGAGCCCGATCAGCGCCCGCTCGGCGCCCGCCGTGCCGATACCGGGGATCACGAGCAGGCTGAACGCCAGGGCCCCGGCGATGGCGCCGAGGGTGTTGGCCGCGTAGACCCCCCCGACCAGTCGCCCGGGGTCCTGGCCCCGCGAGGCGACGGCCGCCAGCGCCAACGGGAAGCTCGCCCCCCACAGGCACGCCGGCGGCAGGACGGCCCAGAGGCAGCGCACCAGGTCGAGCTGGAGGGTGTACCAGGGGCTCGACGACAGCCCGGGCTGGATCGGCCAGTAGGGGAGCGACCGCGAGATCATCATCGCGGTCCAGGCGATCGCCGCCGTCAGGAGCCACTGGCAGGCGCCCAGCGCCCCCTGCGGCGACCCGATCCGCCGCGCCAGCGATGCCCCGAGGCTGCTGCCGATCCCCAGGCCGATCAGGAACACGGCCAGGATCAGCGAGAAGGTGTACACCGTGGCGCCGAGCATCAGCGAGAGCAGGCGGGTCCAGACCACCTCCGCGCCCAGCGCCGACATCCCGGAGAGGGCGATCGCCGGATACACCGCCCAGGAGCCGGCCGGGCGGCCGACGCCCCCCGGCGTCGCGGGGACCGCCGGCGGCACGTGACGGGCCCTGGCGGCCGCCAGGACCAGGGCGATGGCGGCCACCGCCACGTTGAGGGCGAAGGCGACGCCGGTGGCCGTGGCCATGTCGTGGACGCGCAGCAGGTAGAAGCCGGCTAGCACGCAGCCGAACACGGCCCCGGCGATGTTGCCGCCGTAGAAGAATCCGAGCCACGATACTCCCTCGGGATCGGACTCGACCCAGCGTGCGATCGCGGGCAGCGTCGCGCCCATCAACAGCGTGGGCGGCAGCAAGCAGGCCCCGGCCACGGCCGCGCGCAGCAGGATGCCCGGCGGGCCGTGGACAGCATAACTAGTGTACATATTCCCAATATAGGGCATCGCGAACAGCAGCGCCAGCCCCGTGGCGCCGATTCCCAGCTCGAGCAGGGCGTAGACCCGGAGGGGGTGCCGCCGGCCCGAGACGAGGCGCGGCAGCAGCAGGCTGCCCAGGCACATCCCGCCCATGAACGCCCCCAGCAGCACGCCCAGGGAAGCGGCCGTCGAGCCGATCACCAGTTGCAGGAGCTGGAGCCAGACGACCTCGTAGATCATCGCCGCACAGCCGCTGCCGACGAACAGCAGGAGCATCACGGGCAGGAACCGCCTCGGGGCGGCCGGGCCGGTCGATGGGGTCGGGTCGTGTGAAGTCATGGCGAGATCTTCTCCCGGAAAGTGGGGGCGACGCTCCTCGGGAGCTCGTCCGAACAGCCGCGTATTAGACCAGGTTTGCCCGGATGTCGGGAGCGAGCCCCGCCCGGACTCCGGCCCGCCGTCCCGGCTCGCCGGCCGGAGACCGGACCCGGCCCTGCGGAGGGCGGGCCGGCGAGCCGTCCCGCGGCGGATCTCCCGCCGCCACGCGGTGTCTCAGGAGAGGTGATGATCCGGGCGGGATCGTGCCGCTATCCGCGGCGTAGGGCGAGGAGACGAAGGGGCCGGGACATTCCCGTCGGGAGGGGAGTCGGTCGGCCCGGCCGGCGACCCAGGGCAACTGTCCGGCCGAGGGATCGAGAAGTGTCTTCCCATCGCCATTTCATCGGCTACGATGGGGCGGAGAGATCGACGGCCGCCCGGACGCCGTGCCGGGCGCCGGAGCCGGGCCCGACGCCCCTCCGTGCCGACCTCGAACCTGGAGATCTCATCGGGGAACGGCCAGCGACCTGAGTGTGACGTGGAACCCGACCACCGGCCCGATCCCCTGGGGGCCCCCATGCGACGCCTCCCGCTCACCGACCAGATCCCTTATCGGTTCTACCCGCCCCGGCTCCATCCGGCGTGGGTCTGGGCGGGCCGGTTCTACATGGCCTACCTGTTGAGGCGGCACAACCGGGTCCACGCCGTCGACATCGCGGGGGCCGAGCACCTGTCGCCCCTGCTGGCCCGGGGCGACGGCGTCCTGATCGCCCCCAACCACACCGACGACGCCGACTGCCAGGTGATCTTCGAGCTGTCGCGCCGCGTGGGACGACCGTTCTGCTACATGGCCGCCTATCAGATCTTCACCCGGCGCAACCACGAGATCCTGTCCCGGATCGGCGTCTTCCCCGTCGACCGCGAGGGGACCGACCTGACGGCGTTCAAGACGGCCGTCGACGTCCTGGCCCGGGGGCCCTATCCCCTGGTCGTCTTCCCGGAGGGGGAGACCTACCACCAGTCCGATCGCCTCACCCCGCTCCGCGAGGGGGCCGCCGTGCTGGCCGCCACCGCGGCCAAGAAGCGGGCCGACTCGGGCGGGACGGTCTGGGTCATCCCGGCGGCGCTGAAGTACCGGTTCCTCGACGGGACCGACCCGCTCCCGGCCCTGGAGGTGCTGATGACCGAGCTGGAATCGCGCTACGCCTGGCGTCCCCGCCCCGAGCGGCCGCTCATGGAGCGGATCTATCGCTACGGCGAGGGGACGCTCGGCCTCCTGGAGCTGGATTACCTGGGCGCCACCGGGTCGGGCCCGCTGCCGGGTCGGCTGGAGGCCCTCCGGACCCACATCCTGGGCGCGATGGAGGATCGCCGGCTCGGCCGTCGGGGCGAAGGGCCGGCCCCGGTCCGCGTCAAGGAGCTCCGTCGGGCCTGCCTGGAGGCGCTCGCCGACCCGGCGACATCGCCGGACGAGGCCGATCGCCTGCGACGCGACCTGGACGACGTGTTCGTCGTCCTGCAACTGTTCAGCTACCCGGGCGACTACGTCCGGGAGTGTCCGACGCTGGAACGGGTGGCCGAGACGCTCACCAAGCTGGAGGAGGACGCCCTGGGCAACCAGGGAGCCCGGCCGCGCGGGCCGAGGCGGGCGATCTTGCGGCTCGGCCCGCCGATCGACGTCGGCGAGCACCTGGCCGCCGCCGGCGGCAAGCTCCGGAAGGTGGGCCAGTCGCTGACCGAGGAGCTGGAAGGGCGGATGCAAGGCCTGCTCGACGCCATCGGCCCGGGCCGCCCGATCTCCGCGGCTGCGCCTGCCGGCCTGCAACGGCGGGGCGGTCAGTCGCCCGCGTAGCCTCGCCGGGTGATCGGAGCGGCGGCGGCGGCGACTGCGGCCGGGCGAGGCCGGTGAGGCCCGGGGCCGGATCGCCGCCGCGATGCTTGGGCGACTCTTCCGCCTCCTGCACCTTGGCCACCCACGGCGACTTCGCCCCGCCCGAGCCGAGGGGCGCCCGGGCCCCGCGGCAAGGCCTCCTCGCGCCGGCCCTGGGAAGGGATGGGCCGCTCCGAGGTCACCGGCTCCGATCCCGGGTTGCTCTCGGGCCTGGCCGGGGCCGGGGCCGCCCACCGACCGGGTCACCGGCGCCGTCGACAGGGGACCCGGGCTGATGACCGCCGGGGAGGTGTCGTGCCTCGACCTTGCCGGGTGCGAGTTGGCCGTCCTCTCCGCCTACGAGACCGGCCTGGGCCGGACCGCCGGCGGCGAGGGCGTCCTGGGTCTCCATCGGGCCTTCCCCTCCCTCCCGGAGGTCATCGGGATCGGGCGTCCGGGGGAAACGGACCCGGACACCCCGAATGGCCCACGCCCGGGTTCTCGGCGGGCCGGGCTCGCCAGGAGTGCCGGCCCCTCCCCTCGGACTCGGCCCGAGGACGACTTGCCCGATCCGGCCGCCGGCATCACACTACCCCGCGATCCCGAGGTAGACGATCGCCCTCTCCTCCGCCGCGTCGTCGCCGGAGACGCAGGCCCCATCGCACCCGCCCAGGACCCGGCCCATGACCCGCCCCCCGACCACGCCCCGAGGTCGCCATCCGTGCCGCCTCCCGATCGGGGCCAAGCTCGTGGCCCGGCCCGCCCGGGGCCCCCGCGCCGGACGCGTCGCGGCGGGGGCGGTTGCAGGAGCGAGACCGCCTCGAATCGGAGGCCCGCAAGCTGCGAGCCGAGGGGAAGCTGGCCGAGGCGATCGCCCCGGCCGAGGCCATGCTGGCGAACGAGCGCGTGGTGCTCGGCCCCGCGAGCGAGGATGCGATCGAGTCACAGGATCTGCTGGACCGCCTCGGAAAATCGCTCGGGGAATGGGCGGTGGCGTCGATGGCCCGGCGCGAGATCCTGGACCGCCGCGTCGACGGGCTGGGCCGGGACCACTGGCGATTGACCGACGCGCGGCTGGCCCTGGAGGGCGTCGAGGCCCACGCGAGGATGACGGCAAACCAACGTCGACGCCTGGTCGAGGCCGACCAAATCCAGGCGTCGCTCCTGGCACTCGGTGACAACGTCGCAGAGAAAGGGTTAATGAACTGAGCCACCGACCGGCCAGAAGCCGATGGGTTCAGCAGTCGGCTATAAGCCCGACGGGAAGAGCAGAGGAACGGGAGGCCAAGCCGATGGTTGAAGCGGTCGCTTCCTTCGATCTCATCACTTGTCGATCCCCCTGAGATCTACCTCCTTCGATGGGCGACGATCGCCCCGACGTACTGAAGTAGTCGCCTGAAGGCGAAGGATTTTAGATGCAAGAACTGGGACAGTAATGCGAGAGGAGGGACTTGAACCCTCACGCCTTGCGGCACAGGAACCTAAATCCTGCGTGTCTGCCGTTCCACCACTCTCGCTTGTGGTTATACTGTAACGATTTGCGTTGAATTGGCCTCCTTGCTTCGTTTTCGACTTCCATCATTCTTCCACACTTTCACTGCGGATGGGTGGAGGAAGTCTTGTCCATTCTAATCCTCCTCCTGGATGCGGTCCATGACCCCATCGCTGATGGCAGGAGGATTGCAAAGTCTCTTTGCCATGATGGAACCTGCCGCCCAACTTCGGCATTCGCACCCATGAGGCTTGGTCACGGATGGCGGCCCCCATCTCCACATTGCTCGATGCCTTCGCCCAGATCGACGACCCCCGTAAGGCCCGCGGGATCCGGCACCCCTACGCCTCGATGCTGGCCTTGGTCTTCCTCGGCCTGCTCTGCCGCCAGACCGACATGGCCGGCCTGCAACGCTGGGCCAGCGATCATTGGCGGGCCCTCAAGGCGCCGCTAGGCTTCACGCGCAAGAAGCCGCCCCATGCCACGACCCTCAGCCGCGCCACCGCGAAGTTCTCCCTGGCGCAGTTCCGCGACGGCTTCGCCCGCCGGCTGGCCACCCTGCCTCAGGCCGCCTCGGCCCTCACCGTCGCCGCCGACGGCAAGACCAGCAAGCAAGGCCACGACGCCCAGGGTGATCCGGTCCACATGCTCAACGTCTTCGCCCACGAGCTGAAGATCTGCCTGGCCCAGTTCCCGGTCACCGGCGGCAAGCCTACCGAGCCCCAGGCGCTGAAGGACGGCCTGGCCGAACTGCTCGAGCATTACCCGTCGATCCGGCTGTTCACCGCCGACGCCCTGTTCACCCAGCGGCCCCTAGCCCGCGTGATCCTGGAGGCCGACCGAGACTTCCTGTTCGCCGTCAAGGACCACCAGCCGGCCCTCGTGGAGGCGATCACGACCAGCCTGGGCGACGTCTCGGGCCGTGAGCCGGACGCGAAATCCGTCGAAAAAAGGGGGCGACGAGCTGCACACCCGAAAGCTCTGGGTCGAGGGGGGCGAGGAGGTCGCCTACAATCGCGAGGCGACCGAGTTCCCCGGCATCGAGCTGATCCTGCGGATCGACACCGAGATCACCCAGGCGGGGGCCGCGACGGTTGCGGAGAGCCGCTACCTGATCGCCAGTCTGGGCGGCGACGAGGTGAGCCCGAAGCGACTGATGGATCTGGTGCGTGGCCGTTGGTCGGTCGAGAACGGGCTGCACTTCATCAAGGACCGCTGGTGGGATGAGGATCGCCAGTGGAACATCCGGACGGGCCTGACGGAGCGGCTGGCGATGTTGCGAGACCCGGCGTTGACGGCATTGCGGCTGATCCCCGGGCTCCCCGAAGACCTGCCGATCCGAGCCCGGGCCGATCACCTCGGCCGGAGGCTCCGCAAGGCGGTCAAGTTCATCGGGGCCGTCATCCAAGGACTTTGCAATCCTCCTGCCCCCACACCGCGGGCCCTTGCTTTTGTTCAACAACCGTTTTACCGTAGATGCGAGCTGCTACGTTCACGGCCGATCGCGGGCGATCCCTGCTCACCCTTCGCGGCTCGGAGTCGCGGGCCTCCATGGTGGGGCGGCCGTTCCAAGGGCCCAGATGACGGGGTCCGCACTGGGACATTGTCATGCTGACCATGCCGACCGCGATCTCGATCCTCGCCAGCATTATGATGGCGGAGCCCGGGATCGTCGACGTTTCAGCCGACCCGCCGGTGATCCGGTTCGTCGGCCCGTCGGCCCGTCAGCTGATCCTGGTGGAGGGGATGACGTCGGACGGTCGGGCCGTCGACCGGACCCGGTCGGCCCGCTACCACTCGCTCGATGGGACGGTCGCGACGGTGGACATCGGGGGCGTCGTCCGGCCGGTGGGCGACGGCCGGACGACCGTGGTGGTCGAGGCGGGCGGCCTCTCGCGGACGGTCGAGATCCGGGTCGAGGGGTCGGCACGGGCCCGGTCGTTCCACTTCGAGAATGACATCGTGCCGGTCCTGAGCAAGCGCGGGTGCAACGCCTCGGGGTGCCACGGCAAGGCGGAGGGACAGAACGGGTTCAAGCTCTCGGTCTTCGGGTCTGACCCCCAGGGCGACCACGCGGCCATCACCCGAGAGTCGCGCGGGCGTCGGGTCTTCCCCGGCGCCCCCGATCGGAGCCTGCTGCTGACCAAGATGGCGGGCATCGTGCCGCACGGCGGGGGGATCCGCGCCGGGCATGACTCGGAGGATTACCGGACGGTCCGCGACTGGATCGCCGCCGGCACGCCGTTCGGCTCGGGGGACGCCCCGAAGGTGGTCTCCGTCCGGGTCGAGCCCCGCGAGCGTCGGCTGGCGATGTCGCGAGGTCAGCAACTCCGGGTCACTGCCCGATACTCCGACGGCCGCGAGGCGGAGGTGACCTCGCATGCGAGATTCCAGTCCAACAACGAGGCCCTGGCCACCGTCAGCCCCGACGGCCTCGTCACCGCGGGGGGCACGCCGGGGGATGTCGCGGTCATGGCGACTTACCTCGATTCGGTCGACGTCTTCCGGGCGCTGATCCCGCGCCCGGGCGGATCGGCGGCCGGCCCGGGTCCCGTCGCGGTGGCCGGAGGGACGCCTCCCGACCGGATCGACGCCCTCGTCACCCGCAAGCTGGTGTCGCTGAACATCGAGCCATCGGGGCCCTGCACCGACGCCGAATACCTCCGGCGGGTCTACCTCGACGTGATCGGCACGCTACCCACGCCCGGGGAGGCCCGGCGATTCCTGGCCGACGGGAGCCCGGACCGGCGCGCCCGGCTGGTCGACGAGCTGCTCGACCGCCCGGAATACGCCGACTTCTGGGCGTTGAAGTGGTCGGACCTGCTCCGGGTCGACCGGGAGAAGCTGGGTCACCGGCGGGCGTTCGCCTATTACCGATGGATCCGGGATCGGGTGGCGGACGGGACGTCGCTCGACCGGTTCGCCCGGTCGGTCGTCACGGCGGAAGGCCCGCTCGACGAGGTCGGGCCGGCGAACTTCTTCAAGGTCGTCACGCAACCCGGGGAGGCGGCCGGGTCGCTGTCGCAGGTGTTCCTCGGCATCCGGATCGCCTGCGCCGAGTGCCACCATCACCCTTATGATCGGTGGAGCCAGGACGACTATTACGGCATGCAGGCCTTCTTCTCCCCGGTCGGCGTGAAGCCGGGGCCGAGGGGCGAGGCCGTGCTCGCCGGGGGCGAGGCGGTCGCCAAGAACCCCCGGACGGGCCGGGCGGTCGCCCCGCACCCGCTCGGGGCGGGCCCGGGGCCGGTCGGGGCCGGGGACGACCCCCGGGGGGCGCTGGCCGACTGGCTCGTCTCCGCCGGGAACCCGTACTTCGCGCGCCACCTGGCCAACCGCACCTGGGCCCACTTCCTGGGCCGGGGGCTGGTCGAGCCGGTCGACGACGTCCGCGACACCAACCCGCCCTCGAACCCCGAGCTGCTCGACGCCCTGGCGGCGATCCTGGTCGAGGGCCGCTTCGACGCCCGGGCGTTGATCCGCGCCATCACCGGCTCGGCGACCTACCAACGCTCCTCGGCGACGAACGCGACGAACGTCGACGACGAGCAGAACTACTCGCGGGCGCGGCTGAGGCGGGTCGAGGCCGAGGTCTTCCTCGACATGGTCTGCCAGGCGACCGGCGTGCCCGAGAAGTTCGCGGGCGTGCCGGCGGGCGCCCGGGCGGTCCAGCTCTGGGACAGCAAGGTCCCCCACGACTTCCTCCGCCTCTTCGGCCGGCCCGTCCGGGTCACGACCTGCGAATGCGAGCGGAACGCCGAGCCGGGCGTCGGCCAGGTGCTCCACCTGCTCAACTCGCCCGGCCTGCACGCGAAGTTGACCCACGAGGCGGGGACCGTCGCCCGCCTGGTCCGCCGCCTGCCCGACGACGCGGCGCTGGCCGACGAGCTTTACCTGACCTACTTCAGCCGGTTCCCCACGGGCGACGAGCGAGGGGTGGCCGTCGGCCACCTGGCGAGCGACCCCGCCCGCCGCCGTCAGGCGGCCGAAGACCTGGCCTGGAGCCTCATGAATACCCTGGAATTCCTCTTCAATCACTGATATGAATTTCACGAACTTCTGCATAGTTTTAGATTGCAAGGGTGTAGTTTCGGATCACCGTGAGTCCCGACGGGACACCACCCGTTGAGGAAGAACTTCGGCAGGGATAAAATAGGGCAATCCGACAAACGTCGAAACTGTAACGGGTCATTACCCCGCCGGAATCCAAAGTTTTCGATCCGATTGATAAAGACTTACGGCGAGCCGGGACCGTCACGGGTGGAGTAGAGACCGTTTTTTACGAAGGGTAACTCGGTAGATGGGCCGCCGTTTATTCGTAGTTGAAAATACGTTCTTCAACAAGGGCCGAGGGTTGGTCCCGGTCCCCGGCATTCTTACCCATGGAGGGGAGCGATTTCGTGTCGGCGATCCGCTCTTGTTCAAACGACCAGACGGCTCGTGCTTGGCGTGGAAGATCGGCGGGATCGAAATGATCCACGCCACGCCCCCGAGGCCGAGAAACGAAGTGGTGTTCCTGCTCAAGGATCTGAACAAGGAAGATGTGCCGATCGGCACAGAGGTGTGGTCAGTCGATCATCCTTGATCGTGGTTGGAACAGATGGTCTATAGACGAATGGCACTGACGCCATTCCCTAACTTGCGTTCGCCAAACGTTCTTTGGAGATTTTCCGCGGCTCGTGCATCAGCGGGTACGCCTTGGGTCGGCGCTTCCGCACCCGCGGCTC